>ENA-OUNH01000016-OUNH01000016.1-human-gut-metagenome-genome-assembly--contig:-NODE-16-length-69268-cov-8.627790_pt1 | contig 69268 bp, 73 predicted proteins | sample MGYA00242806_ERZ504814 | MGnify/ENA primary metagenome ERZ504814 (study PRJEB26092, sample SAMD00036389) | human gut metagenome | host: Homo sapiens | study: EMG produced TPA metagenomics assembly of...
AAGACGGGGGTTGGCGCAAGCCGACCGCAACGCGGACGCCTGTGAAACGGGAACCCGCCGAACCGTAAGCCTTCATTAAGGCGAACGGTGTAGGAATCCCCGCCCTTCAGGACGGGGAGGAAGTCAACGCTTAGATACGTCATCCTCAACTCATCGTGATCCGACCGGAACGTATGGGTTTTCGCATCGGCCACCGTGTATTCAATGGATTGGTCACGGCGGGCCAACCGTACGGCATCCTCGATGCCGCGATGTTTTGCAGTCAGGCGGAGCATCGCCGCTTGACCGACATCGGGCCCCAAACCGGCGAATGGTTTCTCGACTTTTTCATTCGGGTCGAACACATCGGGTTTCGACTCCATGAAATACCGGTATTCACGTTCGTTGTCGCACAATGCGTCGCGCAGCTGACGGTAGCGGCGGGTCGGTTTCCGCCCGTTCAGCAACTGTTTTTCCAGTTTCTTGAAGTCCTTGGACTGACGGTATTCCTTACCGGCTTCCGGATTCCAGCCATCTTCCTGAAGCTCGTGCAGCGTGTCAGCGAAAGCCATCTTGTCATCGAACGCACTGCCGTTAATCAGCCCACGGTCGACGTTCTTCACGTACAGGTCGCGCATGTCATCGTTCAACGGTGACAGGTGTTTCTCCGTCGCCGCATCATACCGGGCCTTCTTGGTCTGTTTTCCTTTCCATGCGGCTTCATAGCGGCGTTCCGCAGCTTCCTCGTCGTAATCCCCGACCCAATCCTCCGGCTGCGGTCCCGTGTATGCGTTCGTGTATTCGCCTAGCTGTACAGGCTCCAAACCAAGCTTGTGAAGCTCCCGGTTCGGATCCAATGCGGTTTCGAGAATATGCTGTCGGGTTTCCTGTTCCAATTGCGTACGGTCAGGCGCTTTGACCGGTATGCCGGCGTATGCGGCCTCTATATGGTCGGCGATATAGTCGGCATGGGAGCCGCCCGGGGCCTGTGGATCGTATCGCAGGTTTTCAATGATCAGTGGCATGTCATCGGTTTCGCCAGGCTTTGCCGGACGGGCGATGAGCTCATCCAATCGTCTGGTAGCGTATCCGGCACAGTCGGAAACATCCGGATCCATGGCGATGTACGTTTCGGCTGTGAGCATCGCATTGTTCAACCGTTTCCGTTCGAAGTCCGTCAGCATACCATCGGAGGGCTGACTGGTGCCTGGATCTTCCGCGAATTCACCGTTTGCTCGGCGACGTTGTTGTCTTGCTTGAATGGATTTCCTGGAATCAACCATCTGAATGCCTTTCTTTCAGGGCTGTTGGCTTCAGAGTATTCGCAAGGAGACAGCTGAATCCTCGTTTTTTCGGGAATTGTTTTTCCAGGAAAAAGACGATCCAATACCCGTTCGATGATGTTCTTGCCCTGTAATTGTTCCCTCCATTCTTCGGGTATGGCCTCGTAGCCGTATAGGATTCCGGCCATGCTTCCTGCGACTGCTGCTGTGGTGTCGGTGTCGCCGCCGAGGTTGACGGCGGCGAGCACGCAGTCCCGGTAGTTGCTGGTGTTGGCCACACACCAGATGGCGGCGTTGAACGTGTCTTTCACGTAGCCGCCTGATTTGACGGAATCACGCCCGTAACCTTTCGCATATGAACCGAGACGACCTAAACCGTTGCCGTGCAACGCTGACCGAAGCAGCTGCACCCAAGTCCAACAGCATTCTTGGCTCAACCGGTGGGCGTGCGTGATGGCGCTCACCTCACCGACTGTCTCCCGGCCGGCGTCGGTGAATGAGAGCGGCATGATACGCATCAGCGAACCGTTGCCGTTGTCCCATTCCCCGTCGAGTCCATGGCCCCGACGAAGCGCTTCCCGGACGGTGTTGCCGCAGTCGAACACCTTCCCATCGATGGCATATTCGCCGTCATGCAGCCAAGCATTGAACCGTTCACGCATATCCTCGATGTCCACCTGCCAGTCGTTGTCAATCAGCGAATCCAAGGTGGCGAGCATCATGCTCGTGTCATCCGACCAAGTGCCGGCCGGCTGATTATGCGTGCCGTGTCCGATCATGCCAGTACAGGTGAACGTGCCACGGTCATGAAACTCGTAGGGCACGCCTAGTGCATCACCGACTGCCTGACCGTAGACGGCTGCGCGAAGCTGTTCGATGGTTCCGTTCACTCGTGACCTTCCGCCGAAGCGAGTAATGCTTGCCTGATTCGTCTGAACATGCGGTACCGTTTGAAGTCCGAGATTGGTATGTTTGGGTCGCTGAGAATGTTCAGCACGTCATCGCTGGAGAGTCTAGTCCGACCGGAGAAAATGTTCTTCGTCTTGTCCCCGCTCCAGCCAAGTTGCATACCGATATCAGTCAGAGGCAGGTGTCCTTGGTTGACTCCTTCACGCATGGCTTGAATCAGAAGACTGCTGTCGACTCTCATTACTTGCCATCCTTTTCTTACACAGGCCGAGCATGAGCCGCAGATCCGGCTTCCCGCCTTCGCGTTCAATCCGCACTGCGCTCGCCGTCAATGGGAGCAGCCGTTCCAGATTCGCGTTCATGGTCTTGCGGTCCAAGGCACTGTCCCAATTGATGGTGATACGGCGGAACGCATTATGGAATTGTTCGACTACGACAAGCCGGTCAATGTCGGAACCGTATACGGTTTTCGGTGTTTCCAAGGTATGTCCCGACGTGAGTTCATAGTCCTTCTTTTGGCCGTCAAGCAGGCGAGCAAGGACAATCGTGTTCTCTGTGAACTTGTCTTCCGGCAGGCCTAGAGCGCGCATACCGTTCAACGCCCACTCATGGTCGACGGACGGGAGACGCCACGGGCAGCCTCCGCCGTTCAAGTGGAATTCGTACCCGTACACGTCCTTTAACGTTTTCGCTGCCAGTTCGCGCGTATGGTCATGCTGGAGCCGATACCATGCGCGTAATGCTTCGCAGAGCATCGCGTAGCAGCCGTTTAGTTCCAGCTCCTCATGGGTCATTGTTTTGCGCATTAAGATTCCTTACTCGTTAGCAGGATTCCATGAGAGCCAGCGAGACTGACCTTGTTGTTGTCTACAAGTATCCACCCTTTGACATACCTGTCGCCTTGCACCCACGTTGCCGGAGTCCTATCTTCCGGCAACTTATCGGATGGACATCCGGCTAAAGTCTCGCATTTCAAACGGCTGACACCGAATGTCCGCTCGGTCTTCTCAACGAACGTCTCATACTGCGGCTCCACCCCTATTCTGGTTGAAAGCCAAAGAGCTCCGACCGCCCAGGCGGCGATGATGACAATGATGACTAATCCTTGGATCTTCTCCCATCCTAAAACGGTAAGGTTCTGGCAGACGTTGAGTAAAAAGCACAGAACCAGCAACGATGCGACCAGAATGAGCAGGAACGAGCCTTTTGACAGGTAAAAGAACTTGGGCAAGGATGCTAGCCAAGTGGAATAATCAACGGTCAATGTTTCCTCCCATGTCCGCCAATAAATAGGATCGAATACAGTATCGCCCCGCACAACATGATTCCGCTGACCGGCAGACCGATGAACGGGGTATGCCCATGGGTCAGGTTGGATACGTCTATCAGCAGGCATGTCAACGCATACATGCCGAGCAGTACGCTGAGCTTCCCGAACACCCTACGGATCATCCGATTCCCAGAGGCCAATAGTTCGGCGCCCATCCAGCTGACGAGCATTAGCAGGATTACATGCGACGTGAGACTGATGAAACTCATTGTTCGTCTTTCAACTGCCAGCCGCATTCGATGTAACTGTTGCCTGCACAGGGAACCTGTTCGCCGTTTCCTAAGGTCACGTATGTGGCTTGCCTGTTGGCTTTCTCATCAGGGGCCAGCTGTCTTGGGTGATCCCAATCGCAGGTTGGCATAACATTTATCCCGCTATAGGTATATAAGGTTCCACCTACGCAGTCCACTACTTTTTTGTCCTTCAACTGGATGGTGTAGGGGCCTCTCTTGGAGCCCTTCTTCTCTTCTGCTTGCTGGGTGTCGATTTTTCAAAGTTTCTTGGACTTTCTCAGGATGATTTGAATTCCAGATGACAGCCGAAGTTACCAGGATTATAACGAAGGCAACAAGCAATCCGATAAGCACATATCCGAATTTGTCTTTGCCTTCAGGCCGCTCGTTCAGCATGGAAGTCCTCCTCTTTTATCGGTTGTACTGAGATGATCGCGTCCACGTCGGCGTCCTTCAAATGGACTCGTACCGGTCGTCCGGTTTTGTTCGCTTGGATTTGCGCGTCATGCACGGTTTTCACGTCCGGCCAGGCTTCCATCAGTTCCTTGTTGCTTTCGCATCCGTTGATGACCGGCACCCAGTCGGGATGTTGGTTCATCAGCGTGCTGGAGAAGATGGGGACGGTCATGTCGTGCAGGTCGTTCATGGCGCTGTAGGCGGCGATGGTGAAGAACAGGCGTGATTCCACGCTATTGTCAGTGCCTTTTGCGGACTGGTCGATGAGGTCGGCGAACGCTTGTTTGAACTGTTCGCTGACCTTTTGTATCGCGTCGTATACGCTGCTGGCATCATTCCAGTTGATGCTGGTGGAGCCCAATGCGGGCGGCGGGAATCTTTCGCTTGCGTCTTCGGTGATGTCGTCGTTGAACGTGAATCCGGATGGTATCTGTGCCATTTTTTCTCGCTCCGGTCAGGCGATGAGACTCAACAATTCCGCATCGTCGGGAGTCCCGTCGCTGAGGACACTGTCATACTGGGGTTCCCGGTTGGATGCGATGTCGAGTTCGGTACGAGGCAGCTCGACATTCGGCCCGATCTCGTTTTGCAGATACTTGTCTGCACCTTGTGGCTCGAAGATCCAATTTTTTGGCTGAGGTGGAAGTACTACGCCAGAAACGCGGCCGACAGTCCCGTTGACAAGTTTGAAGACGCCTTGGAATCGTCCGTTAACCGATTCCACGATCATACGGCCCTCGATGTTTTCAGGGAAATCCGGGGTTGCGTTCCTTATCCCGATGGTGCCGATGAACCGGCTTCCGTCTGCGAACGTGTGGGTGACACGGTAGCGTTTGTTGTATGCCATGATGGTTCCTTTTTTGATTGTTTTTTATGTGGACAGTTGTTGTGGATTGTGGATAACCGGTCAGCGTGGCGTAGGGAACGATTCGCCGGCTGAGAACTTCAACTGGCGGAGAGGCTTGCCCTTACGCCACTTGTTCCACGCCTTGATGGTCAATGCGGCGATGCGTACACGGTTGTCGCGGGCGGAACGGCCGGCCTTGTGAGGCTGAGCCATCAACGTGTTTCGCAGTATGAGGATCGGATCGTCGGCTTGCAGGTTCGCGCCGCTGGCGAGGCTCATGAAGAACCTGTTGGCCGCATCCGTGTCGATGTGCGCGAACGTCCACCAGAGCGAGGCGAACATGCTGCTGGTCAGCATGTCCCCGGATTGGCCGCGGAACGCGCGTGATGCGGCGAGCACGTCCGCCAGTTGCGGGGTCTGGTCGATGAACGAGATAATCTCACCGCGCGTGGGTTTCAAATCGTTCTGAGCGGCGGCCTCCATGCCCAGCTGGTCGGCCAGATACACGGCGCGGGCCAGTGAGGCGAGCTGCGTGGAGTTCTTTTCTCCGCGCAAGGTGAGCACGTCGCCCAAGGTGCGGGTTTTTCCGCTGTCCATGGTCTGCTGGGTTTCGTCTTCCAACCCTCGGATGACGAGCGTGGTCAACGGCTTGTCGGCGGCGATGACGGCGAGCAGACGATGCTGGCCGTCCAGCAGTCGCCCGTCTTTGCCGAATTTGATGGCCTCACCGTTGAACCGCCATTCGCCGTTGCGAATTTCGCGGGCGAACAAGTTGACGTTGTCTCGGCTGATACGCCGGTTGTTGACGTTTTCGCCGAGCATGGTTTTCGCTATTTCCGGGGTGATGGTTTCCACTTTGGCGGTGATTTTCTCTCCCATGATCTGTTTCCTTCTATTTTCCTGTAGGTCAGATTCCGGTCGTATAGCCCTGCGGCATGTCCTTGAACTTGCTGTTGCTTCCAAGGAAAGCAAGGTGGAAAGTCTCGGTCGGGCCGTTGCGATGCTTGGCCATGATGATGTCGGCCTCGCCGGGCCGGTCTTCCTTGTCATAGGCGTCGGGACGGTGTACGAGGAACACCACGTCGGCGTCCTGTTCGATGGAGCCGGATTCGCGCAGGTCACTCATTTGAGGCACTTTGTCGGCTCTCATTTCCACGTTGCGGTTCAGCTGGCTGAGGATCACGACCGGCACCTGCAGTTCCTTGGCCAACAGTTTGAACTGGCGGCTGAAGTCGCTTACCTCCTGCTGACGGTTCTCGGTCATGCGCCCGCTGGACATGAGCTGCAGATAGTCGACGACCACGAGTTTCAGATCTTTCGTCTCCTTCAACCTGCGGCATTTCGCTCGAATATCAGGGACCTTAAGATTCGCGGAATCATCGATATACAATGGCTTGTCCTCGAGCTTCTGCCAAAAACCGTTTACGGTTCGCCATCGTTCGTCGGTCATCTGAGACGGGTCGCGGAAAACATTCAACGGAATGTTCGTCTCGGCGGAGAACAGGCGTTGCGCGATTTCCTCACGGCTCATTTCCAAGCTGAAGACGACTGTGCATTGGTCGTCATGAATGGCCGCATTCCGTGCGAAGTCCATTCCCAACGTGGACTTTCCCATGGCCGGGCGTCCGGCGACGACGATCATCTGCCCTGGTTGCAGACCGTGGGTCACGTCATCGATGTCCCTGAATCCGGTGTGGACTCCTTCGGTGATTTCCCCCTTCTGAATCTTGTCGAGATGGTCAAGCATGTCGGTGGAAACCGTATAGATGTCCTTGTAATCGGTATTGGAATCGTCTTCTCCGATATGGAACGCCTCGTCCAAGGCGTTGCCGATGATACTGTCGGTGTCGGCATCGTTCGCATGACCCATTTGCGCTATGCGGGTGCCGATGGCGATGATGTCGCGTCGTTTCGCCGCGTCTTTGACCATGTTCGCATAGATGCCGACATTCGACGTGGTCGGAGCATAATCGATGAGCTTGCCGACGTAGTTCAGGCCGCCAACACGATCAAGCATTTTCCGCTCGGTCAATGTTGTACAAAGCAGTGTGGCGTCAACGTCGTCATGTTGATCGGACAGGTCGCAGATCAGACGATAAATCGTTTTGTTGTTCGGCTGGTAGAAGTCGTTTTCCGTGATTTTCTGACGCGCCTCGTCAATGGCGGTACGGGATTGGAGCATCGCACCCAATACGGTGCGTTCCGCTTCATCCTTGTGTGGTAGTTCCTGGTTAAACGGATCGTTCATTGCTTGCTCGCCTCCTTGTCCTCGGCCAGTCGGATTTTCTTCGCCTGCTGCTCGAGGTATTTGATTTCTTCCTCGATGCGCTCCAGACGTGCCGTCCGACTATCGACTGCGGATAATTCGTCCGGGTTTTCTCTTCACCGGGCGATACAGCGTTCGATGCGCTTGCACCCGATCACTTCGGGCCCTATCCCGTTGTCGCGGAAGATGTCGACGGGCCGGTCTCCCATGGCATAGCGTGCCGTCGCTTGCGCCCTGAAGGAGTTCGTGTAGTAGATTCGTCCGCCTTGCACTCTGCGCACGATTTCAGGCAGCGCACGAAGGTAATTGACGGTTTCCCGATCGAGCTTTTTCCCTGATGTCATTGCGTGTTAATCCTTTGGCGGTTCTGTTTGCGAGGAGAGGATTCGACGGTGATTCCAAGAGCTTTTCTTGTTCTTTGATTGTTGAGCGCGGCATACAGTTCGATGCGTTCGAAGGCGTTGAATTCTCCTCTTGCGTTCATTTCCAGCATGCGCAAAACGGATTGGATGCGGAGCTGTTCTGAGAATTCATGCAGCCCCTGCGCCGTCGTCCCCTCGGATTCCTGTGCCTCATGGCGTTCGGATGGATGGGATGGATGTTCTGATTTGAGGCGCATGTTCAGGTATTCCATGGCCTCTTCCTCTGAATCGAATTGACGGATCGCCACGGGCATGTGGTTCTCGCATTCGATGATTTCAAAGTGGGTTTGTTCTTCTGCCACTGATTGGTCCTTGATTGTGTTGTGCGATGGTTTCATCGATGAAGTCGCGTACGGAAATCAGGTCGCTGATGTCTGACACGGATGTTTTCGGAGTGTTCTCGTCGAGCTTTCCGTCCTGTGGTGTCACGTATGCGCTGAACCCGTTAAAGCTGGGAACCCTCAACAGGATTAGGGACCAGCGGCGATTGGCCCCGGGTATCTCCAGCCGGCATGATCCGTCGTCATTGTCGATGCGTAGCACCGTCATATCAGACCTTCATCTGGAGAATCCGGAACATGCTTGGCCTCGTTCGGTCGTGTTGCGCGACATATCTTCGGACGGTGCACATGGCTTGTCTTTTGCTCTCGAAAGAAGGCATGAGACTCCGATGCCAGGCGGGCTTCCAACCGTCAACTGATTTTTCTTGCACGAAAAAAATACTCATCGGTTTCCTTGTCGTTCTGAATTACGGTCTCTTGCCGGGCCGTCCCATCGGCTGATATCCGTCGAGCTCTCGAAGCAGTTCCTCCCGCCAGTCCTTGTCATCAAGGGACTGCTTCTTCTCCTTTTCAAACCAGCAGGAAGAGCAGAGTCCGGCCTGTCTCTCATCTGCCGACAGGAGGGTTCCGCACCCTCGGCAGAAGTGGTTCAGGATTTTCGTTAGGAACCGTACTTCATTTCCTTTCGCGCATCGTTGAAGGCTTTGAACACTTCGCTGATGTACCGGTTCTGATCTCGTTTCGGGAGTTGCCCGAAGTCGAGAATCTGACGGCCACTACGACCTTCGACGAGCCGGTATAGGGCTTTCGTCGCGGCAAGAACCTCGGCGGTGGTGCCAAGATCCGCAGCGTCAACCGTTCTCTTGTGCAGTGGTCCAGGAATAGGCGGAGAGAGACGCAGTTGGTCGAAAATGTTGGTGACGGATTGCATTCTCTCCCCTCACAGTTCTTCATCATGGAATCGGAATGGAGCTTTCGAGGACAGATCCTTTGTCGTTGAATCGTTGACGTTTTCTCCCGTCTTGCCGATTAGCAGCGCAGGGCCGTTCATCCAACGCCCATCGGACTCGCGTATCTGCATGATCCAAAGCTCCTGACCGTTTTTCCACACGGTGTACAGGCCGTCTGACTTGTCCTCCCACAGTCCGGGGCGATCCGGAATTCGTGCGGGTGCCGGTCGCAAAGCATGGTCGAATGCGTCGTCATCAATCCGATAGGTGTTGGAGTCAATCAGGACTAGACAATGGCCGTCATCGGTGATTTCCTGTACTGGATATTTGTTCCCGTTCGTTTGCACGAAGACGTCTCCGGGTTGCACGCCGGTGATGTCTTCGATGATTTTGTATTCGGGTTCGTCGGGTAGCAGCTTGATGCTGACGGGTGCTTTCTGTCGGGTGAGTTCCATGAATCCGTCATGGCCTTCGTGGAACAGTTCGCCGATGTCGAAGCCGTTGACAGTGTATTGCCGGGCTCCGAGCGTGTGTCCGATTCCGGGAGTGAGTCGGAATTCGAGGATCATGTCGCCGCCGTATGCGGAGACTCGTACCCGTCGGTTTCTGAGCTGGGCGAATGTCATGTTTCGCCAGAAGCGTTTGTCGTGTTCTTCCATTGGTTGTCGTTGTTTTCTTTCGATTTATGTGGACGTATTCAGTATAACAAGTAAAAGAGAATTAAGGGGAGGGGGTGAATCTTCGGAGTGTCGTGATATGCTGAACGCGTCCACATAAAAAACAAAGATACACACCGAGAAAACAGCGGAACCCCAACGCAATTACCTCAGGGCCACCACAAGCGATGCCGAAGACGGCGATTGCGGTTCCCCCAAAACGACAAAACGTAATCGGTTGATATCAAAAAAACAGGAGCCAACATGACCTTCACGGCAGAACCGAACATCGGATCGCACCTCGTCGAAGCGACACCACCAAACCTCTTGGAACACATCGACGAACACATCAAATTTCTCCGGGAATGCAAAATCACCTTCACAGGAAGCATCAGAAGAGGGGACATCCCGCATACAAAAAGCGCGATGACATTGCTCAACAACATCGACGTGCTGATCGCCGGCGAGGAAGCCGACAAGGAAGTCCTCCGATTCAACAGCGGGGACATGATGGGCATGATACCGCCAGCCACCAAGCACTATAAGCCCGACCTCGACCTCAGGACCCAGAGTCTCATGGACGACGGATACACCGAAGCGATGATCAATTCAGACAGGCAGATGTGGGGCGGCTCGCCCATCTCATTCCCGAACGACTCGCAGTGGAATAAATAAGGGCCACGACCGGCGGGCATGCCGGGTGACGACCCCAACGCCTCCAGCATGCCCGCCTTTTTTGACCAACTTGGACGGCGCGTCGGCCGTCGAATCCGGAGGCGAATCGGCGTGAATCGGAGGTTGTTTTTTCTGATGGCGAGGCATAAGTCTCACGAGGAGGAACCATTGGGTTGGAGTGTCGGTGATTTCGCTTTGTCGGATCCGGGGTGTCGACTGTATATCGACATGGCCCGGAATGCGTATGGGAAACTCGACCCGAAACTGGTGTCCTGCAGAATTCATTATCGGCTGCAGTGTCTGAACCTCAGTCCCAGGAAGGAAGGCCGGTAGGTCTTCGGTTCGACGGTATAAAACAGGCATCTGCCTTACTGGGTATGTTGGCATGTCGCGTATGAAAAACCGTAAAATTAGTTGGTATCAACCGAAAAAGCAAAAACAGGGGAAGAGTCGGGATGCCCAACAAAATACACAGGCTGAGAAGCGTCGGGATGGACAACAGCATAGCCACAGGATTCGGAATTCTTTACGTCGCGGAGGAGGCATATCCCCTCATCCCATACGTGCGCGGCAACGAACATCCGCTCGCATTCGGCAGGACGCCTCGACTCCTAAGCATCCTGTTCACGACGTTCATCAACACACAAAACGCGGATTACAACGGCAAGACCAGGACGCTGACCATCGGCAAGGACGTACGGCAAGTGGCCCGCAGAATGGGCATGCTGACGGGAGGCTGCGGCCGACAGAATACGGTCACCAGCATCATCGGCTATCAGGACATCACGTTCACTTCAAGGGACGGCAAAGAAATAAAACCGATCGAAAAGACGAACATCGTCCAAGGCGAAAGCTGGAACGAAAAAACCATTACCTTCACTTGGGAATACGTCCGATTGATGTCGCGCGAACCGAAGGAGATTCCTCTTTCCGCCGTCGTCGGAACCAGTGGCGGAAGCCTGTCCTTGGATCTGCTGGTGTTCGCGACGCTCTACTGTCCGGAGCAGAAGGAACTGTATATCAGTCGAAATAATCTATACAAGATCGTCCCCGGTACGAGCACGGAGACGGTGTCCACCAAGCACCTCACCGTCAGCCTCACAAAGCTCAACCAGATTCAGAAAATCTGGGTATTCTCGTTGACGAGGGCGGGCCTCGTGATCAGACCATACGGGATGCCGCCAAAGGCGGAGAACCGTGTGCAGCTCATCGCGGAATAATAAAAAACGGTTGGATACGGATCCATGTTCGTATCCAACCGTTCAAGCATCCCGAGATGCCGGCCGTCAGATTTTCAGCTTCTCAACCACACTGAGATCAACGCCGTCGCCCCAGTGTTCAGCCACCGCATTGACATCCTTCATCGGCTCACCGGACGCGCGGCCGAAACCACGATCCGGTTCGGCCGCATTCAAAACAGCGAACAGAGTCTTGGACAGAGTCTTGTCTTCCATGAACGCGAAAGCAAGCCTCATCTTCAGGTCGGACGGTTGAGCGCCAGCCAGTTCCTTGACGAACTTGGAGAATTCGGCGACCCGCTTCCGCGTCTTGGTTTCCGTCAACACCTCAAGCAGAACCGGAGCGTCGGTCTTGCTGGTCTCGCACAGAATCTTGGCGATGTTCGCGGTACGGTCATCGGAAAGAACGTCGAGCATGTCCTTGATCTTCGCGTACGAGGCGGCTTCCAAATGAGGGAAGGACGAGTTTTTCTTCGCGGTCTTGCGCCGCGTGGTCTTGGCGCCCTTGACGGGGGTTTCTTCCTCACGGTCGGGCGTTGTCTCATCGACGGAATCCGTCTCTTCCGGCTGGACGTCAGGCTGAGAATCCTCGCCCGATGCCGACCAGTTCTCAGAATCGTCCGCTTGCCCGGCTTCGTTCACCGGCTTGGAATCGTCGACCGGCGCCGGGGCTGGGGTCGGGGTGCCGAAATTGTTGTTCCATGGAAAATCTGCCATCGTTAACTCCCTTCGTCAAGGCAGGACCGTTCGAGTGAACCGTCTTCAACGACTGTATCCGAGCAAACAACGAATAACCGAAAAATATTGAAATTAACCGTTTTGACTTCGGCGCGGCGTCGCGCGGCCGCCGTTTCTCATGCAAACTAGCGGACCAGAAAAATCACGGACAAAAACAAAAGAGCAGACAGGCAACCAAGAAAAGTCAGAAAAAAAGAAGAGAAGAAAAAATAAGAAAAAGACAATCCGAGAACAAGAGAAAGAAGCCAACCCGCAACACATCACACAAACACCAAGACACCATTACCACATCACAGCAGGGTAAAACCAGAGCAACGAACCGCAACATTGCCAACAAAGCAACGAACCTACGGAACGAAAACGCAACAAAGCAACGAACCGCAACAACCCATACATCAGCAAAGTCATCATCCTGAATGGTTAATTTCAACAAATATTCGGCACATAACAAGATATGACGTAATATCAAGAAATGAACAGACAGGACGATTGACGAACAAGCAACAAAACAAAAACAGTCAATAAACTAAATCAGTGTTGTTTCGTCAAAAATGGTCTCTTTCCGGAGCAAACCCCCGGAACAAGCAAAAACAGTTCAAAGGAACTTGGAGAAAAGATGGCAAGTCTGATAATCGGACATGGAGGCATCCTCGACGTGCTGCGATCCAAGGTCCCCGAACAGCGTTGGAGGGTGCCCGCAGGAGAGGATTTCGCAGCCCAGGCAGACTTCCTGACAAGGCACCCGGTGCGTCCAGGCCGTCAGGGAATCGTGTTCACGAACCTCCCGGGAAACTGGATGCCGGTCGCCGATGCAGGCTGGACAATCTACTGGATCGACCGCGGACAGATACCCATCGGAGCGCAGGCCCTCCCCGAATATTTCATGGACCGAAGCATCACGGATTTCGTCCACGAGTTCTGGCGGATACAGACAATCGACAAGCGTCTGGTAGGCGATATCATCCTGAACAGGACCCGCCAGACGGCACCCATGATCATTGTCACATCGAACACTGGAGGCGTGGGAAAGACGGTTTCCTCACGCAGATTATGCGAGCGGGCAAAAGAAAAGGACTACGCCCCCTCCTTATCGACGGCAACATGAGACAGTCATCGCAACGTTCCTTCTTCGACCCTGGGCAGCGTATGCCGGCGCGCACCATAGCCGACTGGCGTCCCGGCATGGCGGCACAATACGGCGCCAATTCGGGACGAATGTTCAACATCGGTTACGATGTTTCGTTCGCTCCACCGGCCGGTGCGATGGTGTCGTGGGACCACTACCGCGCATACATCGAGGAAGCACGCAAGCTCTGGGACTTCGTCGTCTTGGATCTCGACCGTATCAGCGCAGATGATCTGCAGGACAGCACCACAGCCGCCGGAGGAATGGTCGTCCCCTACGTTCTCGCCGGCGACCTTTGCCTGGTCATCGTCAAAGCCGGCGTGCAAACGCAAGGAGATGCGTTGAATCTGCTCAGCGCGTTTCCCCGTTACGGTTTGCCCCGAGAATGTATCGGAATAAAAGACACGGTCCCGGTCGGAATGACAGACTACCGGCCACTTGATTATTCAAGATACGGGATTTTTCTCGGAGTCGAGTACCAGACGGTCGAGGCCGGCAATCTGATCGCATCCGGTAAATCGAATTGGGCTGACTCGAATCTGGACTTGGCGAGAGAGCAGACCCTTGAATGGGTTCTGCCCGATAAAGGATTCGAACCGGCCAAGTTCGAAGTGAAAAAGAAAAAAGGGTGGTTCCATCGTGGTTGATCTCTCACTCACACCGAATCCCGATGACCGTGCTCTATGGCCGATGGGTAGCGACGCCGATTGGATTCGCGGAAGCGACGTGGCGAACAACGAACACCCCGGAGTGTTGGCGCAACGTCATCAGTGGATCGTCCCGAACCGATTGTTCGCGGAAAGCATGGTCAAGGCAAACAGTGAATTGGTTACGAGCATCATCGGCGCATTGCTTTCATGGAGGACATGCACCGTCGACCAGCTTCGGGCGGGACTCTCCGTGAAAGGAGCTCCCGAATTCCATCGCGACGAACCGAACCTGTACGGCGCGTTGTGTCGGCTGGGAGTCATCGACATCGGCTTCAGTCCTTACGAAAGATTTTCCGGGCAGATAATCCCGCAAACCTGGTTGTCGTTGAGCTCCGACAAGAAACTCATCCGAAACACGCTCGGCCTGTTTAATTCAGCAACTTGGCTTCGTAGAATGCTTTCGGACAAGCAGTTGATCGGAATGAGACGCCACGTGCGCCACAATACGTATGCGGCGCACGTCGGACTGCATCTCGGTGTCAATCCGGACATCAAACTCGTCGGCGGCGACGGTTGGGGAGCGTTCCGGCTCATCGACCCGCAGGCGGTCAGCGAAGCCGGACTGCCTCACAGCTGTTCGACGGACATCACCGCACTCGCATCGAACAACGTGCTTGCGGGAATCGAAGTGCAGGTCCACCCAAATAACATGAGCCAGAAAATCTCCAATTGGTCGAAGCTGCTCGCCTACTCGCCGATGCAACGACGTGGACTCATCTGTATCTGGCTGCTCATACGCGACACCAGCCAATGGCAGTACCCGGCATTGGGCAGCATCATCGAAACGGCAAGCCATGCCGACGAGATGTTGGTCGGCGACCCATCCGTGGCGTCGCGTATGGGATTCGCGTTATGGGACGACTGGTTCGACGAGCAAGGCAACCCGACCGGCGGGATTGGAACATACCGGGACATGCTGAACGTCGAACGCAGCATGTTCTCACCGGACTGGAGCCGATGCGCCCCATCAACAAAACCTGTGACGACAATCCGTGACTGGGGATGGACAGTCATGGATGAAACAATCAGACACCAATGGGGCTGGGATGTCAGTGGATGGCGGAAGCCGGAAGCATACCGGGGAGGATTCTACGGGTATATCGGAGGTGAAAGCGTTGAACTCTCTTCCTGAAAATTTCGCAACCAACCAGCAGCGTTTGGAGGAAGCCAAGACCGAACGCTACCGTGCATTGCAGAAGATACGGACGCTTTGCGAAACAGGACGCCGTTCGCTGGTGGTCCCGTTCCTCATGGTCAACCTGCAACGCAATCCGGCTTTGAAAAAAATACGACTCTGGCAATTGGATGCGATCATGTTCGACGTTTCCAAATACATTGCGGTGAAGACCATACGACGGATGAGGGAAACCATCGGCGACCAGAGCACCGTCAAGGACGGGTATGCGGATTTGGGATGGGCGTTGGCAGACAAGGATGCGACGGTCCGTATGACCACATGGCTATATCAACTGTTGGAAAGAGAGAAGCTGACCAAGTTCGACTTGCCGGAAGGATTCCCCTTGGCCATGCTCTACTCCACCGAACCGGCAACCGCAGAACAATCGAATTGACAGGAGGGCATCGGAATGAGAGAAAAAGAAAAAGCATGGTACGAGGTGACTCGCAGCATCAGCCAACTCGATGGCGACCAGTTGAGATCCATCGCGGATGATGTCCCAGGAAATCTGGAGGACTGCACGCTGCTGCTCGTCAGAGTGAGAAACGAGCCGGTCCGTGAATATGTGCATGGCGATGGCGAAGGCATACGCAAGGCGGGTGATCTCGCCGGCTTTTCCATCAGCCCACTGCCAGGGAACGGCGAACCCGAACTGCCGGAAGGAATCAGCAGATCAGCTCACTCTCTTGTGCCATGGCGGGCCCGCTTGAATTCAAAGGCGACGATGGAGAAGATGCGCACCGATTCCGCCGGCATTCGGAAAAGCGTCGAAGCATTGATGCCGGCAGACAGTTATGTCAGCGTAACGCTCCGCAGGCAAGGATATTTCGAACAGGCCCGAATTCGAGATTGGGTTGCCGACGAGCATTCCACCGTCGAGGACGGCAACGAATTTGTCGCCGCTCACACGCTCTGCGCGCGAGTCACCGCAGCATGCGCCGACAGCCGCCGGAACGCAGAACTCGCACAACGGGCTGGACAGGCCATGTTCCCGCTGCTCTCCAACATGAGCAGTCATCCCAGCTACCCAAAGTTGGGCGGACTCATCGTGACCTTGGCTGTCACCCTGTTGACGATGGTATTGTCCGTCATCACTCCGATTCGTCTTGCCACATTCTTCTGGCTGGCGGGAACGGTAGCGGCGATGCTGCTGGTGCCTTGGGTTTTGAGTGGACTACTCTCCGCAAACGCGAAAGCCATGCTGAACGACGACAACAGCACTCGAATGTACTTCCGAGTACCGCCGCACTACAAATTCGCATGTCTTGGACTGTTGGCGTACTGCTCTTTGATGCTGTTGCCGATACCGTCATGGTTGTGGATCGTTCCTCTTGCCTTCACTGTTGCAGCTGGAATCAGATGGTGGAGGAACACTCTATGGGATGATATTCTCCAACGCCCACGCCGATACTGGTGGCTTCGCCGCAAACGCAAGGCGAATCTCAGTGACACCGAAACAAAACTCGGCATGAAAGACAAACGAGTGTATGCGACGGGATATGGCCCGCAACGCACCACTTTGGTCTTCAGCCCAATGACCACGACCACACTGTTCATGCCGGTGCAGAAATCCACGGCGGTGAAACAGGATCTTCACCCGGTGCCCGAACCATTGTCCCATGGAGGCGTCCTGATCGGATTGGACGATTCCGGACGTCCCGGATACTTGGATCCGACACAGCTCTATGGCGGAATCGCAATCAGCGGTGAAGCCGGATCAGGAAAAACCGTTCTGACCCACGGCATCAGCCAATGGGCCATCAGCCATCGCAATGATACCGGCCGTGACGTGTGGGGAACGGATTCACGACTCATCCACTTCTGGATGAAGGACGACACCGGAGTGGAAGTGCTGGACCGGTATCGGCAAACGCAGGGGATTGACTCCCATCCACGTGTCATATACCTCACCGACCCTTCCAGCATCGGTCTCGATTTGCTCGGAATGCAGGAGGGAAGGAACGCCCAGGAGACGGCGGAAAGCGTCGCCAAAACCATGAGATACGCATTCAATGCCGGCGACATTCAGAACGACTCCCAAAACATCATCACCCAATCCATGACCATCGGCGTGGCCGCAAGCCGATACGACCAACACAAGCCGGGGGACATCCTAAGAAGATGCAGACAACTCGAGCAACAGTATCCCGGGGCCGGTCAACTCAGGCAACAGCAGTCACCCATCGGCTGGGCCGTGGTCGCATTGTGTGGGTCGGATGGTCAAACCGGATCAGCCAGAGCGCTTGGACAGGTATGCAGGGCTCTCGCATTGGAGTTGAAGGACGATCCTCTCGGAATAGACATGACGTTGGCCGCGCGTGCCGCAGAACAACTGTACGGACGACCGGATCAGAAGGGGCAGGCGGCGCGAAGCGATCGTGAAATACTGCAGCGTACCAACGCCTCGGTGAACAAGGTCAACCAGTTCCTCGCCATCGAACACATGTTCACACCGCGACGCAGCACCGTCACATGGAAGTGGATATTGGATCACCCGGGCGACTATCACATCGTGCTCGCCCCGCACAATGGCCACTCGCTTCCCGAGCTCATGGACAAGATTCTGGGCTCGTGGCTCATGTACCGGTTCTGGAACACGGTGTTCGCACACTGCAAGGACTGGTTAACGCTTGGCAAACACACGATGCTCGTCTGCGACGAGCTGAGCCTGCTGGCGAACGGGTCGGACGACGTGTTGAAGAATCTTAGGGAGCAGGGGCGTTCGTTCGGATTGATTCTCGTGTTCGCCACCCAATACCCGACCCAGTTGTCCGACACGTTGTTGGATTCGTTCCTGGGGTACACGACGTTCATCAGCTACAACACGTCGATTCCGCGCATAGCCACGCTGACCGCGGCGCGTCTGACCGACAATGAGGGATTGGATGGGTGGACTGGAGGAGCGGTGACGAACCTCCCCAAATACCATGCCGCTGTAAGAACCAGAAACATGGAACAGATCCAGCCGGCATTCATCGTGAGCGTGAAAGACTTCGACGACGGTTATCGCCCCGGCGACAAGTAGGACCGCAAAAAAACATGCCAACCCATCCGGCTTCCATTGATGCCGGATGGGTTTTTCTTAATCTGTGTCCCCCGTGTTGTCTGAGAATGCAAGAAACTTTGTTAAAAACCGAAAACCTATCGTTATCAACCGATTCCGTTGATACACTCGGGAAACGCAGGAGGGTTCCTTCAAACCAAATTCGAAGGGAATCCAATAATGGGTAACACCATAGAAATCGCCGCTTCCAGCAATCTTGTCGGAAGCTATCACGCCATGTTCGACGGCATCCTCAACTCGACCGCTGGACAGCTCATCACCAAGGTGGGCGCCGCTGCCGCAGTGATCTTGGCCTTGGGGCTTATCCTGGGAGGAATCAGCAAGGCGATGGGGCGAAGCAACCAGCTGGTCTCCATGTTCTGTCCAAGCGTCACACGAGTCATCGTCGTTCTCGCCGTCATCTTCATCTTCGCTGGCCCGACCATAACCATTCCGGCATTGCTGACAGCTCTTGACTGGATCGTCAACGCCGTGGGCAGCCAGGGCAAAGACTACCTCGGAATCTGATCGGGGAACATATTCATGGGCGAGCAAAGACAATTGCATCCAAGGGAAACCATGGATGACATCACCGAGGTCTCATCCACCGCATCCATTGAACGTAAGAACACGTTCATGATCACGAAAAGCACGGAAGCCCGATCCAAGACCGTGTTCTCGACAATCATCGGCGGTGTTATAGGACTGTTGATCTGTCTTATGCTCGCCCCGATCATCGGCATCACATTCGGCGTGGTGTTCATTCTCATCGGCTTGGTCGCCGCGCCATTCCTCATGGTCGGCCAAGTCAAAGACCGGACCCAGCAGGTCCGATGGAAAAGACTTCTCAGGAGATTGCAGAGCCGGAACATCGCCGGAGAGGTTTTCTACCCCAATTCGAATCAGCCAGAGCGTCTAAGCAGTCTGAAGGAGATGTGGATACTGTGAGCGCTTCAACCCAGATGCAGCCCAGCCTCCCGGTCAGGATGAAAGCGCGACGGAACATGCTGTTCATTGTTCTGCTCGTCGTTCTGATGACAGTGGTCGTACTGCCCTCCCAAGCATTCGCCATGGTCGAAAACGATGGAGGCGCGAGCGCGCCGGCATGCGCTACGACCACAAGCACCCAAGTCGATTACACGACATGTCTTCCGTCCGGCCGATGGGGAAGCAATGTCGGCAGCATAACCAGCCGCATCGAACCATCGAGCGGCATCCTTGGTTTCATCTCCAACGTGCCCGCCCTGATCAGCCATACGACGAGGGACATCCTGCCGAACATGCTGATGCAGATCACACAGCTCTGCTGGTCATCCGCCCTTTCTCTAAGCCAGTTCGCGGCAAGCTTCACCCCATTGAAGACCGCCGGAGCGTCGGTCGACCACGCCACGGCGAAACTTATCGACAATGTCATGGCCGGTGGAATACCCGCGGCGTTGATGGTGACCGCCATCGTCGTATGGCTTCTCGCGGCGGGATTCGACATCGGGACCACGAAAGAGGCGAGCAAACGACTGCTTGCCACAGTGCTGTGCCTTGCGGCTCTCATCGTGTTGGGGACAGGAGCCTCGAAAACCGCGGAGAATGCGACCGAACCGGCGACAGGCAGCCCCTGGTGGGTTGTCAACACCATCAACGGCGCAGTCAACAAGCTCACCGTCGGACTTGATCTGGACGGGTTGAACGACGGCGAATCGAACATGATGGCGTTCAGCAACAAAGCACTCAACCGTAATACGAACTGCCAGGATTACCTGTATGCCATGCACCAGCAGTACGACACCGCGACCAGCGGCAACGGGGGAGACACATCCTCTATCACCAAGGCTGTGAACCGCATGTGGGAGGAAACAGCTCTCCGATCATGGGTGACGATGCAATGGGGTAATCCGTCAGCGGGGCCGAACACGCCATCAGGCGTGGCCGACAACGCACAGCAAGCATACTGCCATGTGCTTGACATGAACACGAACACCGATCCTGCGGTGCAAATGACATTGACGAATGCGGCAACCGGTTTGAGTATCGATTCCGACACAGCAGAATGGTTGTTCAGCGAACACGGTTGGATCGACCCTCAGGACAGTTCCGTCAATGACAAGGAAAAGGAGCAGAACGACCGGGATAAATATGTTCGACTGACCAGAGCGGGGATCTTTTGGGAGACCTGCGGTATCGACGGCAGTGGGAAGGTGTACGGCCGTGACGGCTGGAACATCCTCGTCAAAAACATGGGGGACAAGGATACAGGAGCCATCAAAAACGGGAAGCTCACCGTCAGATTGAAGAAAGATGGATTCAGCGACATCTCAGGCGGGAACGGGGCCCACTTCTACGGGGACGATGACAAGATAGACCAGAACATACTCCAATTGTGCAATGTGGCTTTGGGCACAAAGCAATTCAAAGGCGACCAGTATCGGGCCTTTCACAACGACAATGACTTCCGTGATTCGAGCGGCAACGTCCAGAACACGAACATCGCCGATGCCGCGAACCTGGGCTGGCGTTTCGATATCCCCAACGTCGGCGGAACCTGGCGTGAAGCCAACCTTGGTGACACGCAGGATTCTTCGACCGGACAAGGAGCGATGCGAATCACCCTGGACAACCTGTACGGCAATTCAGCACCTGACAATCTGGGCGCATTCGGATCCGTGCTCGGTGGCATCTGCAACATGATCGTCTGGGGATTACTCAGCGTCATCCTCATCATGACCAAGCTCATGCTCGTCCTGATGGTGCTGTTCCTCGTCGTAGCATTCCTCGTGAGAGCTTTCCCCATAGGCGAAGCTCCGAAGAACGTGTTGAAGAACTGGGTGAAATACACGTGCAACCTGAGCATGACCGGCGGATTGTATTCGGCTTTGGGAGCCATCGCCACATTCATCTGCCAGCTCACATTGAAATTCTGTTCCGAAATGAGCAGCAGCTTCATGTACAACGTGATCAGCGGTTTCAGTCCGGTGCTTGCAATCGCGGCCATCAGCCTGTTCTGCACCAGCGTGCTCAAAGTCGGCAACCCGTTCAGTTTCAAAGCGATGATGGGAATCGCCACCGGTGGAGCCATGGCAGGCGGAGTACTGGCCGGCCTCAGGAGAATCGGCGGAGGAATAAGCAGCGGTCTCCTCATGGGACGGCTCCTCACAAGCCGAAACCACGGCGGCATGTCCAGTCGCAACGCCGGACCGCGCCACAGGATGTTCGGCCCCACCGCCGGCGAAAGCAAACTCGACTCCATGCTCGATTCGGAGAGGAAGAATCTTGACCTCGACGGCGGCGACCGCAACCTGTACGGACGCAACGCGAAAGAATACGATGCGATCGCAGCCCGCGGAGCAGACTCCCTCAGTTATAGATGGGGGCGCATGAACGAAGGCACCGTACGCGGGTCCCTCGCAGGAGTCGCCGCACGTTTCGCCAACCAAGCCGACAGAGCTCAGGCGTTCATGACGGGCGGCATGTCCTACGATGATCGCGTCAAGAACTATATGGCCCGCCATCCCGGCGCATCGCTCGGCCGCGCCCGTACCATGGCAAAAGGTGCAAGCCTGCTTAATCAGACCGCACGCGGCCTGGGCGGAGGAGCTATGCTGTTGGGCGCGACAGGCAAGGCAGCCCTAGGTGTCATGCAATCCCAACCGTTGCGTGACGTGGTCAAGCGTGGCGCCAAAGTCGCGGCGACCGGTATCGCCGCTGCCGCACTCACATCCAACCCGATCACACTGCCGGCAGGTGCAGTCGCATTGGGCAAGCTCGCCACCAACCGTGACTTCTGGCATGGAGCCAAGGTCGGAATCGGCGCACTGGGAGCCAGAGCGGAGAAGAGCCGCAACGAAATCCTAAGCCTGGGCAACAGGCCCACGACGGTCATGACTCCGATTGCTCCGGTCGAAGACAATCCGTTCGATCTCGATGAATCATTGAACGAGATGCACTCCGAGGACGGAAGTCTCAACTCCGATGGAGACAAGGCGTTCGGGGTGGTGGAGAACAGCATGATGCACAACTTCCGGCAACAGGGCCACATGAGCGAGCAGGAAGCCGCCGACGCATTGGAGAGCGCGCGTATCACGGGAGAGGTCAAGGAAGCAGCGGCGAAATACCATGCGAACCTCAACGCGCCGAAGAACCCACCTCGCCAGAAAACGTCTGATGAGTTCGAAACGGATGGAGATGCATTCTGATGGACACCGGCACTGTTACTCAGACGGCTGGGCAGGGAGCCGCCGATTTTCTCACCGTCCTGTTCGCTTGGATGTTCACGCCAACGGGAGCCGTGCTGACCCTGCTCCTGTTGACGGTCGGCGGCGGCAGCGTCTTCATGAAGATCATGGGACGTTCGATGAGAATGTTGTCCGTTGCGGCGAGGATATGCGCGGGCCTGTTCTTCGTGTGGGTCATCAGCGGCGTCCTGGAGGCGATGGGCATTCCCATCCGTGAATGGATGCAGGGGATCGCTAGTCAGCTCCCGGATTTGGGCGTGTTGCTCAAAGCGTTTTTGGAGAGGCTGTTGTTTACGGCATCCTAAAATTTTCGCAAAGAACTGTGGGAATGCGGGAATGGTTTGGCAGATGAATGCGGAAGTGTTTTTTCTGCCTGATCATTCCCGCATTGTGTTGTTTTCCTGTTGATTGGGAGAGCTGGTTCCACAAAAAAATGCGCCTCTGCTACACTGAATGTGGCCACATAAAAAAAGCGCGTCCCACGCCTCCACCTTGGCGGCGGAAAACGTGAACAGAGGAGAAAACAGCATGCTGAAAAGCACGATTCTTGTCGCGGTCGCCGACATCAAAGGCGGCGTCGGAAAAACGACGACAGCCATGCTTATCGCCGGATGCCTCGCCCGACGCGGCGAACACGTCACGGTTCTGGACGCCGACAACACCGGTGGTGCGACGCTCTGGGACGAATACGTGCGAATTGAGGACGATCGTCGTCGCAAAGAAGACGAAGCCAACGGGACTCCGCACAAACCCTACAAGCTGGGTTTCGACGTGATCCAAACCAATGACGTGATCCTCGGAATGCCCGACAGGATTCGCGAACGCTACAAAGGATGGGTCATCATCGACACGCCTCCATCCGATGCGGGAACGGTGCAGACGGCACTCCAGGCGGCCGACGTGTCAATCATCCCCTGCCAGCCGTCCATCAGCGATTTGAGCCATGCAGGGAAAACCTATGCGGCCGCCAGAAACGGCATCATCCTGCTCACGCGAGTGAAAGCGCGAACCAAACTCGCGCGTGACGCAGTGAAACAATTGGATGAGCTGGAGGCAACACGATTCGAAACGGTCATCCACGAGAGGGAAGCCATCAAGAATCTGTACGGAACCAACCAGATAGACAACAGGGATTACGCTTCCGTCACCCAAGAGCTCATTGACCTCGTCAAACAGTTCGGCATCGAGTAGGAGTTGAAACATGGTAAAGAATATCAACAGCGCTTTCGGACGCGGCCTGCAGGACACTCGCGACATGGGGCGTCGGCCTCTCCTATCCGAACCCCCCGAACCGAAGATGACGGTCGAGGCTCCCGAGCAGAAAGCAGTCTCTGAAGCAATCCCGGAAGATCATGAGACGAAAACGAATGAAGCATCCGGGAGGGCCGGCCGGAGGAAGCCCGTGTATTCGTTCGACCGGAGGCTCGGCACGAACCTGACGGATGAAAACTATCTCGCGCTGCGAATCAAGTCGGTCGAGACGAACATGACCACGCAGGCTCTTCTTAACGCTGCGGTGGAACAATGCTTCGTCAACGGAGGACTTGACATGGAGCTGGCCAGAAAATACGCGCAGACCCGCTGACACAAAAAGAGACTCGGCAGTATCCGAGTCTCTTTTTTCTTTTCCCGACTTCCACCGCTTTCACGCTGAGACTCCGGATAGTCTGACACTAGATAACACGTTCAGATTCTCAAGGAGACGAAGTGGCACGAAAAGCATCCGTTGAATCTCCAATGGACATCACCGAAGACAAACGGAAGAACGAAGTCGAACTGACGGCAATCAAACGCGCCATGCGAAACACCCGCTGGTGGAAAGTTTTCATCACCGTGTTCATGATCGCCGGAATCGTCGCTCCCGTCATCAGCATTCACGCAATCAGCACGCTGCAGGACATGGGTTCCATGTTGAGCGCGAAATACAAGGAGATCAGCGTAGACAAACCAGGGAAACAGGCAGCCTTGGCGTCCGTCAACAAATGGTTGGACACAAACAAAGGACCATTCCGTTACGGGACCACGAACCTGTTATGGGATTCGGCGACAAAAGTCGGATCCAGTGACGAGGACACCGGAACAGGAAAGGAACATACCGACTGGTGGAGCCACCAGTTCTCCCTGACCGACCTGTCCGACGGATCCACCCGCGACGTAACCCAGCTCATTTCATGGAAGAACAACGTGGCCACCGCCGTGGGAGAGCCAACAGTGCTGCCGTTGAAAGCAAGCGGCGCTGGCGGAGCCCAATCCTATACGCCATCCGGATACTCTCGCATCGACCAGGCGTCCAGCTTCCAGAACGTCGTCAACGCTTGGGCGAAAGCCTACATCGGGAAAGACAGCAACGCGTTCACCGTGCTGGTCGGGGATCCGAACAGCGAGCACGCCTACCAGCCAGCAGCCATCGGAACATTCAAAAACGTGAGCATCAACTGGCTTGTGGAGTGCGACAAGAACGGGCAATCCGTACCAAAGGAACAATCCAGTGACACGCCTCCCTATGCTGCGGCGTCGATCAGCATCACATTCGAACCGTATGCCGCGATGCAAGACAGTTCCGATAAGGGAAGCGACACGTCATCTTCGGACAACACCGGCGGCTCGACCGTCAAGACGAACATCACCGTACTGGTCAAGAACCCTACATCCGGCAACGCGAAGATCATCGACTGGGGAGCGGATGGCAGCGTCAGGACGTTGAGCCCCTATGCGAACGCACTGAGCAAAAGCGACGTGACCTCGGCGAACTCCGACGACGAGACCGGCGGCACCGATTCCGCCGGGACCACATCGCAGGACACCCAGTCCGACGATTCCACTGCCGACGGTTCCAAGGCATCATCGGGCAACGGCACGTCGGACAACACCTCAGACGGCACATCGTCGGACGGTACGGCATCCGACAGCCAAAACAACTAAGGAGACCATCATGGCCAATGACAAGAAACCGGAACTTCCCCCATTTGCGGAATTCGTCAACAGCAACGCCGACCTGTTCGGAGCGATCATCGTCATCCTATTCGGCATCGCGGTCGTCTGGACCATCATCAGCGGACTGTTCTAGAAGAGGAAACCGTTGTGGCATCGAGAAAAAACAAGACCGGCATAACCGTCGCCGGCATCCTTGGCGGCTTGGCCATCGTGCTCATAACCATCATCGTCATCATCCAAACCGGAGTATGGGCCACGGTCGCCCCACAATTCGGGTTGCCTGCAATAACCAGCATCAGTCAGATACTTCCGGGCGAAGACTCCATGCAGAAAACAAACATCGGCTTGGGGTTGAAAAAACCGGACCTGTCGAAAATCGAAGGCCAGATCAAAGACGGTCTGGCCTCCTCGGGGAACACCGGAGAAAAGGATTCCACGAACACGGATATGGGAGCGAGCGGACTGCCGGCTTCCGCGGCAAGCCCCATGAGCGTGTTCGAAGCCATCACAGCCGCCCGGAACCTCCCGACCGAAACACCCCATACGAAGGGCTACAATCGCGCCGAGGATTTCGGGGACTGGCAGAACAGCGACCAGCTTTGCGGATACGGAACCACCCGCGACTACATTCTCAACCGTGACCTGACCAATCCGGTCATGGACTCCAATTGCAAGGTGCAATCCGGGACACTGCATGACCCCTATACGGGCCAGACCATCAACTTCCGGAAGAGCGTCGTGAAGAATGGGAAGACCGTCAGCGGAGACAGCACCGCAGTGCAGATCGACCATGTGGTCGCCTTGAACGACGCATGGGCCTCCGGCCTGTGGAAGAACTCAAGGAAAAACGATCGCGTGAAATACGCAAACGATCCGGACGTGCTGCTTGCCAGCCAAGGGGATGCCAACAATGCGAAAAGCGAGGGCATCAACCTGTACGGGAGCGGTGTCCCCAAGAAGTCCGTCGGACGATGGGCCGCATCCACCCCATCCGTCTGGCTGCCAAGCAACAGCGGCTACCAGTGCTCCTACATGGCCAAGCGCGTCTACATCAAAGACAAGTATGGACTTTCCATGAGCAGCTGGGAGAAAAGCGAGACGATTGGATTCCTGCAGCAATGCCAGGCGAAAGAAAATTAAGCCATTCCGAAGAAAACTAGGAATTATCTGATTGTTTCAATATATTGCCTGTTGTTTCGGAAACACTACGGTAGGTTGAGATATCAGGATGAGGGCCTACGTTCTCTCGACCCGAATCCTCTCGGTGGTAATCCTGTTTTTCCTCGGATTCTCCTATGGTGCGGCTTCCCCTTGTGGACTTTTTGGGTGAGCCGCACCTTTTCTTTTTTTCTGAAACAATTCTGTTATGCCTGTTAAACTGAATATATCTACATAGAGTATGGAACAGCAAGGAGATCCATTGTCTGAAGACAAGACCGAAAAACTCGGCGACTTTATGCGCCGCGTAAAAGACGACACGGTGCTCAACCTGTACTTCGTCACGGAGACCGGGTCGAAAAGAATACCGACGCCACTGTTCGGCAACCCCACTGCGGAACAGCTGAGGGACAACAGGTACCTGCAATCCCAGGTGGTCGCATCCCGCAAGCACTATTGCAATGAGGTAATCAGCAGCGGATGGACCGTCCACGTGGATACCAAGTTCGATCAGGAGGCTTTCGAGAATGCCTAGAGCGGATAGAGGCTGGAGAATCTGCGGACGTCGGTTCGGCTTTCTCGGTACTAGGCACCTGTCTTAAACCTTGGATATCTTTCATTGGGATTTTCTTCTACGGCATATGACTGTTATACTGAATATGCCCACATAAACAATTGAAGGAAGAAAACACCAATGAGCCACGCAGCCAACACAAGCATCCAAGACATCCAAAACGGAATAGGAGACTTCGTGCTCCGTCCCGAAGCAGACCGCAACAGCCTCGACGGCTATATGAAACTACCCGAACAAAACCGTCTCAACACCTGCTCCCATGGATGTCTCATCGAACAAGGCGTGAAATCGAACATGACCTACCATGATGACGGCAGCGGAGACTGGACACTCTGCAAAGACGACCCGGACTACAAGCAGTACGTAGAGGCCGGCAATCCGACACATGTTCCCTTGAATCCCGTCATCTGAATAGAAAGAACGAAATCATGTCCATTAAGTCAACGCAAGCGAAACAACAGCTCAGAAACAGCGATGGCACATTCGCCAACGAGAACAAGAAGGCGGGACTTCCCTCCAACGACATGATTCAGCGTGCCTCCAAATTGTTAGCGAAAAGCTCGGCGACCGTTGATGAGCCGATCATCAAGCCCTCCGTGAAGTCGGAAGGCTACATGGGATCCACCGCCATCACCGGCGGCAAATACGATGCCAGTCGCAGTCCGGCGGAAAACGCGAAACTCATGCGCGCGGACATCAAAGCATTGCAGAAGAACGGTCAACTTCCAAAAGATTGGAAGATCGGAGTCCGAACAAGTACAGGTTCCGCAAGTTGGAGAGCCCGATTCACCATCCAACTGCCGGAAGGCGAATCCTCCACATACGTGCCGACCCACGCCGAATATATGGCTGCGGATTCCGAAGACCGGATCATCGGTCCGGAACACAGGGCCGGACGAGGAATCATCGAAGCTCATGGAGGAAGCGCCTCCTCCGACGAATGGGATGAAACAGCACGGCGAATCAACCAGAAAATCCAGAACAACGAACAGCTGACCGTAGAAGAGCAAGCCTGCGTCATCGAAACTCCAAAAGTCCGCAACGCAAAGAAACTCTGCCAGCAGGTCGGCGACCAGTACACGTATCAGAACAACAACGCCATGGTCGACTACTTCGACACGGACGGATACGTCACCGTGCAAGCCGTGACCGGAATCAAGAAACCAGAAAACAATGAGTGAACCAGTACGAAACTTCAAACAAATCATTCGGATCAAAGGCACCGGCGATGACGCTTACCCAAATCCCGGAACGTTGATGCTATGGGGAGACAACTGGACGTTGTTGGATTGGATCCGGCAACACACGGACTACAGCAAGGACACCAGAACAACCCCCGTTGACGTTGACGTGCTGACTCGGCTTCACGAGTATGCGACCGGTATCGCCAACCAGAACGGGCGCCATGATGTTCGACGTGGTGAGGCCGCGTGCATCGTCGCCGGAGTGGAATCCGTGCAATCCTATCTGCGACGCAACCCTGGCGTGGAACTCGAATTCGCATTGATTCAAACGGATTCGCATCCATCAGCCCACATCGAAGGAGAAGCCTAATCGTGTCCGAGAAAATCGACCTGCAGCAGGAAGCATTGAATGCCTTGAAGGATGCAGGCCTTGGAAGTAACAGCCTCAGACAAGCATTCATCAAAGGTTATCGCGCTCACGCCTACCGTCAGCCCAGCCAGGAAGAGGAACATGTTGCGGCCGTCACGATGTCTGGACGCATGCGTTCCATCTTCCACTTGGAAGAATCGGATGAAGACAATCTGACCAGCAAGTGTTCCTGCATCTATTCTGATATTCAAACCGCTTTGCATGACGCTTACGACAGGTTCGAGACCGAAGATGACCGGCGACTCGTCGAACTGACCAACCTTGTTGGCCGAAACTGTCATGAGCTGGAAGGCTGCCTTGTCATCTTCACGTGGAAAGGCGAGCCGAAAGCCGGGACACTCCAATTCAACGGCATGAGCGACCTCAGCGTTCGAGACCTGGATTACGACACGGATTACGTGTTGGAAGTCTGGCCGGACGGTTCCATCCACGGAGTCAACAAGAACGTGTACGACCTGCACGTGTTCGCAGGAAAGGAGAGCAGCAATTGAGCAATGAGACAGTGACGCGAGTCGGTGACGCCGATCCGGTAGAACATCCCGCACACTACGAATTATCCCATCCCGGTCTGGAATGTATTGACCTGACCGCCGGCATGAGCTTCTGCATGGGCAACGCCGTCAAATACGTGTGGAGATACCGGTCGAAGAACAAGCCGGTCGAGGACCTGAGAAAGTCTCTCTGGTATACGCATTATGCGGAAAACAGGAACGAGCCCGTCGCTTTGACCTGCCGTCAGCTTGGCATCATCGATGCGCTGCAGCATCAATCCCAGACGGAACAATACGAATTCCAGTTCTGGAATGCCTTACGGTTCGGAGATTATCCGAAGATGTGCCGGGCTATCGCGATGATGATTCGACTGGCAGAAGGAAAGAATATTGACGATATTAACCAGGAGCTGGAATCTTGAACGGGGCATCATCGGCCAACATTCCTTACAAGAACGAATTACGAGACCGTCAAGGATGCGGCGAATACGGGAGACGGCACAAGCCACTCCTTGATGCGGCAATCAATGACATACGTATCCGATTCGAAGGGAAAACGGTAGAAGTCGAATTCAATGACACAGCCCCGAAGCCACTGCAAGGCTTTACAGTCACCGCGCCCGTTCAGATTCTGGAACACAACACCGGATGCTGGTGGGAAAGAACAATCACGGCACGAATCAGAGACGGCTCAACCATTCCCGTCGTGTTGGATCACGTGTATTGGAATTGGATCACCGGCACACCCGTGCACATTCATCTCGACGGCATTCAACGCATCCGGGTCATCGAAGACAAGCATCATCAAAGAGAGGAAAACAATTGAGCGTGAACCAACCGTTGACGGACAGCGAAGCCAGGAACATCTTCATAAACGGCGCGGAGGACTTCTATTCACTGTCGGCAAACCCGCAATTCTCCAACGTAGCCGAACTGTTTGACGCCTGGCTTACCGAGCATGATCGCCAACTGCTGGCCAAAACGGAAACCGAAGCAGGGAAACGAATCTCCAGCGAACTCAAACTCGAACATGCAAGCGACGCCCACGCCCGAACGGAACCATCCCGCGCATACATTCAAGGATGCAAGGCCGCGAGAAGCCTGCTCGAGGACGCCATCCGAGACATGACGCAAGAACAGGGGACGCTATGAGTTTCACCGAGAAGAAATTCGTCGCAATCCACTACGACGAATGCGATGAACAATACGACCCCGAAGACGGCAGCGCTTATTACCGGTTTGCGCCGTAAAGCCCCTGGCTTTAGCCATGGGGATATAAGGCGCTTTGTTTTTTCTGGTGTTTGGGAGTGTATCGTCTTTCCGGTTTTAATTAGATAGCTTCCTGCTGTATAATTGTTTTCGTGAGGTGCAAAAGCAATCGGAACGTGGTGTACTCATGCAAATACCACGTGGTGTGGTGTCCGAAATACCGTCGCCCCGTCCTGGTGAACGGGGTCGACGGACGGTTGAAGGACATCATCCGCGAGACATGCGCCGAGATACATGCGGAGCTGATCGAGATGGAGGTCATGCCCGACCATGTGCATCTGCTCGTCGAGGTGGACCCCCAGTACGGGATACACCGGGCGGTGCGCCTGATCAAAGGTAGGTCATCACGGTTGTTGCGCGACGAGTACCCGTGGCTGAAAAGCCGGCTGCCGACGTTGTGGACGAACTCGTATTTCGTGTCCACTGTGGGCGGCGCCCCGTTGAAGACCATCAGACAGTACATAGAGAACCAGAAGCACGTGTAAGGAAAGGAGGTTCCCGCTCATGGTGGACATGGGGTACCGGTTCCGCATCTACCCGAACCGCAGGCAGCGTCTGCTGATCGAACGCACGTTCGGCTGCACGCGATGGGTGTGGAACCATTTCCTCAACAAGCGTCAGGTCGAATACGAGGAGACCGGCAGAAGCTCGCGCGCGTTCAGGCAGATGAAGGACCTGCCCAAGCTGAAGGATGCGAACCCGTGGCTCAGGGAGGTGGATTCCGTCAGCCTGCAGGCCGTGATCCAGCATCTGGACCGCGCATACGACAACTTCTATCGTCGCGTCGCGTCGAAGAAGAAAGGCGGATACAAAGGAACCACCGGCTATCCGAGGTTCAAGGGCAAGCACAACAGGCACCAGTCATACACGACCAAAAACGTCGGCCACACCGTGTACGTGGCGGACGACAAGCACGTGCGCCTGCCCAAACTCTGCATGGTCAAAACCAGGGTCAGCCGTCCCGTGACCGGCGTGGTCAAATCCGCGACCGTCAGCCGTAACCCGGCCGGCGAATACTACGTGACCATCAAATGCGCGGGCGTCCACAAAAGCATGGCACCCGCCAAAGGCGATGCGATCGGCATCGACCTCGGACTGAAGGACTACTGCATCACGTCGGAGGGGGTGAAACATCCCAACCACCGATATTTCAAGCAGAGCGAGAAGCGACTGCGTCACGCAAAACGGAAACTGTCCCGAAAACCAAAGGGCGGCAACAACCGTGAAAAACAGCGCATCAAAGTCGCCAGACTCGAGCAGAAGGTGGCGCGCCAGCGGCGCGACACGTTGGACAAACTGTCCACCATGCTCGTCCGCAGACATCCGATCATCTGCATGGAAACCCTCATGCCGAAGAACATGGTCAAAAACCACAGGCTCGCCAAACACGTCAGCGACGCGGCGTGGGGCGAGTTCGCGCGCATGCTCGACTACAAGGCCGGATGGTACGGTCGCAAGGTGGTCCACGTGGACAGGTTCTATCCGTCCAGCCAGCTCTGCCACGACTGCGGATACCTCAACCCGGAGGTCAAGAACCTCGATGTGCGCGAATGGACATGCCCGCAATGCGGCGTGTTCCACGACCGGGATGTCAACGCGGCCAACAACCTGCGCGACGAGGGGCTGAGGATACTCGGCCAGCTCGAAACGGCCGCATAGAACATAACAGAACAAAGGTAGGGCGGGACACGTCCAAACCAAACGCTTGCGGAGACCCTGTAAGCCCTTCACGGACTCGAAGGCAACCGGTCGATGAAACAAGAATCCCCCGGCTTCGGCCGTGGGGAGCGTCAAACAGACAAAGACGACGCAGACGATGACGCCAGTTCCGACGGATGGCAATTGGATGGAGACGAAAACCACTACTGTCCGCAACACTGGCATCTGACCTGCAGCAAATGCGGGAAAACAGCAATGGGAAACCATGACGAACTCATTGAAAACGGATGGGACTGCGCCACAGACGAGTGGCTGTGCCCGGAATGTCATTAAGGAGAAAATTTGAGCAAATTCTACGAACCATTAAAAACAATCGTCAAAGAGGATGATTGGAAGATCGTCGAGGAGAACGAACACACTCTGGCCTGTTCCTGTAACGGGTTGAACGGCTGGGCTATCAGCGGCATGAGTGTGGTGGAATATTCGCAACGACGTTTGGCTTTCTTCCGAGACAATAGGCTGATCGGTGAAATCAAACTGTATGACCTTGACCTGGCGGGACGAGTCGTTGATGAATACATGACCGGCGGGTTCACTCCGACCATGTTCATTTCCTTGGATACGACGATGGAACAGTGGTGCCAGCAAATCGAAGATGCTTACGCAGGAGCGTCGAACGGCCTTGACGAGGAGGAAGACACCGATGCCGGAAGCCAATGAGAGCATTGAACCGTTCACTCTTCTGGGTGGAATCCTGTATCTAAACGAGTTCGAACTGTTGCCGGGACTGTCGGCTGACGCTTGCCGGGACATTGGACGACTGCGGCGTAAAGCCGTATCAGCTCATCTGACGGGAGACGACCACACGGTTGTCTCCTGTGCCAGACAGATCAACCGTGTGGTCGAAGCAGACAGGCAGCGCCGAGAACGACTCTCCTCCAAGAAAGGTCGGCCGACGCCGAAACAGAAGTCATCGCAAAAGAAGAAGAACGCTAGTTCTGAATACGATGCCGAATACCGACGGTTCAAGGAACAGTTCATGAAAGACGTGAATGATCCGAAGAAAATACGCGAAGCTGACAGGCTTGCCTTCTTTAGCGGAGCTCGAATCATCGTCGAAAACAACTAACGAAAGAAAAGAAAGCCATGAAGCATCCAATCAGGACACCACTCCTTATCGGTCTCGGTATCATATTTGCCGCAGTCATCGCAGTCGCCGTGCGCCTTGCAAAAAACCCAGTCTGATCATGCCCCGATATCATAGTCGAGCCGAACGAGCAGCCGACCTGCTCCAGTCGCGTCGTTTCACGGTGGAATCCGTCGCCAAACAGACCGGTTTGCCCGTCGATATCGTTCGCCAGATCAACGAGCCTATCGCCAAACGTCTGGCGGAGCAGGATGCGGTGGATGCCGCGGAACGTAGCATGAGGAAAGCCGAAGCGAAGATAATGCGCGAACAGTATCCGTGCCCGCTTTGCTCCACTGGTCATGCGGAACCGCATGACTGCGACACGTTCCTTCCCCTCGGGTTCATACACGGTGGCGAACGTGACGGACAAATGGACGGCTTCTGGTGCCACCCGTACTTCTGCTCCTGTTCGAACCAACGGTGCATCGCCTATGAACTACCGTGAGGCTGAAGCCGTCACGGTTTCCTGCTTCGCCGAACGCATGGAGAACATACGCAGATTGTCCACGTATGACTCCGATGTGTTCTCCACAGGCTTGTATTCCCCTCGTTCCAAGGGTATTTTGTCCGAATATTTGGATTGTCCCAGCCAGACCATGGTCTGAGCGGCTTTGACGTCTCTTGGGGCCGTATATCCACAGTCGGCGCACTTGTATATGCGCCGTTCCAGCGGGATTCTGGTTTTCGTCCCGCAGACGGGGCACAGTTGCGTGGTCGGCTCCCACTTGGAGAGCACCACCACCTGTCCCGCGTGGCGGGTCAGTCTGTTTTTGACGCGGCCGAGGATGCTGTGCTGTATTTTTCGGCCATAACGGCGGTGCCATGCTTTGACCTGTTCGTCCTGCATGAAGATGGTCTCATTGCGCAGTAGTTCCGCCGCTGTCTTGTTGGCGGCATCGTTCAGCCGATTCTGCTGTTTCGTATATGCCCGACGGATTCTCATGCGATTGCGTTGCCGGTTGTTCGACCCCTTCTTCTTGCGGTTCAGTTTTCGCTGTTCCCGTTTGAGGCGGTCGGTTTCTTCAACCATGACGTCGTATTCCGTTCCGTCCGAACATGTGATGGCGGTCTTCACGCCCATGTCCAGTCCGATGATGGTGTTCTTCACCGGCGCTAGTCTCTTGGCTTCACGTCGCTTGCGGTGTTCCTCCTTGTCCATGTAGCAGGTGACATGCAGATGCCACCCGTCCGCTTCGCTGGTGAGAACGGCCTTTGCCTGTTCCCATCCCTCCAATTGTCCGACGCCGCGCACCCGGACCCAGCCGGGGATGTTCTGTATCCTCGCCTTCTGTCCGCGTATGCGGTACGTGGTCTCCGGTTGTGGGAGTCCGAGCGACTTGACCTCGCTCGTGAACCCGACCGTTCCGGTCTTGCGGCCTTGTTTCTTGAGGGTTGCGAGTGTTTTGATGTTGGATCGGATGGTCTTGACGAGGGACTGCTTCATCTGGGAGCCGAGCACGCGGTATTCGCGTTCGTCCATCGTGTCGTCCTTGGTTTTCACGAGGACGTTTTTTCTTGGCTTGTAGGAGAACGGGTCTCCGCTGGCGATGCATTCGTTCCATAGCCATTTGGCTTCCAAGAACACGCGAACCAGTGCCTCGCGTTGGGTGCTGGAGAGTTTGTTGCCCACTATTTTCAGGTCGAACGTGGAACAGGTCTGGGTTTTCCTCTTGGCTTTGGTCGCCTTGATGGATTCCTTGATTCTTCGGTTCTTGTCCAGTCTCGCCTCTTCGGAGGTTCTGCGTGGCGAGCCGATGAGACTGACCGTCATGCTAACACCTCCGAATCTGCTAAACTGTTGTTAGCATGATTATAGCATAGAGGTGTGCGACATGGAACCCGACGAATACAAGCCAAAGGCTTCCGCGAAAGTGCGGACCAGATACCATATCGTGCTGGTCACGAAATACCGCAAACACGCTCTCGCAGGAATAGAGGCGGACGTGCTCGACAGCATCCGCGACGCCGAACGACGCTCACGGTTCGCAATCCATCGAATCAACACGGGCGACGGCAACCACGTGCATATGCTCGTCAGCATCCCACCCGACATGACCATCAGCGGGACAGTCAGCCGAATCAAACAGCTCACCACACGTGAACTGTGGAGCAAGCACCCCGATCATCTCAAACGCTACTACTGGGGAAAGCGCCACAAGCTATGGTCCGCCGGATACTATTGCGAAACCGTGGGAAGGAACAGCGAAAGCATAGTCGAACGCTACATAGACAACCAAAGACAAGCGGAGGCGATTCATCCGCGACACTGAAGATGACGAGGCTTTCTCGCCAAAACAAAAACGGTAATGGCAAGCAACTTCTACAAGGCGGGTGCGGCTGCGATGACCTCGAACAAGGACGATTGGGAGACCGTTGTAGATAACTTTGTTTTAGCTTGTCGCTAGAGCGAAGTCATCTACAACGGTAATCTTGCCGTACTCGGGGTAGGCCGCAAAGCATGTGGACATGGGTGCCCGCGACACTGAGCCTGACCGCCTGATTAGGCGTTGAGCGGTGTGCCGCAGTTCGGGCAGAAGTTGGTTTGTCCGTCCAATGGCTGACCGCATTCGGGGCAGTTGTTCGTTATTGCCGGCTGGGGGATAGGGGCTGGAACGGGTGATGTCACAGGCATCGGCACAGTGTTCGTCACCGACGCTGCTGGCGCAGGAGCCTGTTGTTTGACTGCCGAGGTGAACAGTCTGACGACACGTGGCGGAATATTGTCCACCGGCAGCAGGCTCAGGGATTGGATTTCCGCAACCAACTGTCCAGGCGTCACGACACGAACATTGCCCGGCCAGACGGCTTCGCTGACATCCGGGTTGCCGTTATGTCCGCCCGGTACCATGCAGACCATCCATTGGGCCGCCACGTGATAGGTTTCGAGCGTGGACGCCCAATTATCGCGTTGGGTTGCCATGTTCTCGCTCATCTTGACCACGGGTGTTCCATCCGAGCCTTTGACGAGGGCTCGACGGCTGATGCTCATGCGCACCAGGTTTCGTGGATCCAAGTTCACGTATTTGGTGTCGCTGCCGCCCTTGTAGTTCTTCGCGTCCACGAACCAGGCATGCACCTGCTGTTGCGGGTCTATGCCGACCAGCACGCAGTCGATGTCCGCGTTGATGGGCTGGCGGTTCTCGTTGAGCCCGTACAGGGACCAGAAGGAGATGACGTTGAGCCGCATGTAGGCGATGATTCTGGCCAATGCGGATTCGCCCTGCTGGCCGGCCTGTACGGCCGTGTTCCCGAAAGCGGAATAGTCCAAGCCGGAACCCGGATCGCCGTACAGTTTCCCGAGCTGGCGTTCCTGTTGCAGGTTCGCGTTGAGACTGGCTTCATACAACGGGTCGGGGGAGCCGCCGTTGTCGTGGTCTATCATGAACCAGCCATAATAGGAGTCCTCGTTGCTCATGGCGGCCACCAGCCCGTATCGGGGCGCGAATCCCTTTAATTCCGTGTTCGGATCCAACGTGAGCTGATTGTTCGGGGATGGGGTTTCCTCCCCGCGTGGGAAGGTGATTCCCCACCAGAGGGTTCCTGCCACCACGGTCACGATGAAACCTATGAAGAGTTCCATGAAGGCGGAGCCTCCTGTCGCGGAAGATCCGACTCCGGCAAAAGGCCGCAGCGCATAATCCGCGCCCAATGAGGCAATGACCGCGAACACCAGTCCGGCCACCGCGGTCAACACGCGTTCCTTCATGGTTTTGCAGAACATCACGCGGACTATGACAGCGATGACGGTGACGATCAGCGCCAGTATTCCTATGCCGTTCAACTCCTGGAAAAACGGGTCAAGATGTCCCATGGCTTATATCTCCTCTCTTCAGTCGTGTATCGGTTGGCGGTATTCCAAAATCCGACGGTAGTCCTCCAAAAGGAACACCGTGACATCCATCTCGCAGGACATCTGATAGATCTCGCCATCATATTCCCGTTCGGCCTGCACATAGTCCGCCGGGTCGATCAGGAACATGGCGGTTTCACGGCGCACACGCCATTCGGCATGGCTTTTCCCGTATTCCGCATGCGAATCATCGGCGTGCAGCCAGTGGAACAGTTCATGGGTGAGAGAGCATCGTTTCTGCACGTCGGTCATATGCTCGTCGATGATTATGGTCTGGATAGCCTCACAGTAGAGGCCTGAAGTGTCATCGTCAAGCGTGGCTTCGATGACGTGGACTGGCTGGGTTTCCACGGCGTCGAGCATCTGCTCGTAGGTCATGCCACGGTTGATGGGCATGTGGCGGTCGAATGGTGCGGCCGTCAACACGGTTGAATATCCTCCTATCGAATCGGTTCGAGAAGAGGATACTCTGACAGAACGGGGGCAAGCAGTCGTCACTAGCGGCCGTCACCGCCTTCCATTTCCGCGAGCTTATGCGGATCCTTGTTCGCCGCCAAGGACACGTCACCCCTACGTAGTTTCTCCAAAACGATACGCTTGCGCTCCTCATCGGTGAGGGAGTCCGGCCCAGGGGCATCCTCACCTGCGTTCCCGGATTCGATTTCGGTTGACGGGCAATGTTTCCGTATTGGCCGTCTTTCTTCGTCGTTGACGAGTGGCGGGGATGACGATCCGTCGAGGATTTGAACGATATCATCACCATCCATGACCGCGACGAACTGATACGAGGAGATCGAGTCGGCTCCCGTGGCTTCGGGGTGCGAATGGTCGGCTTTGAAATCGACATATGAAGTCAGCTGGCCGAATGTCATCCTCCAAAGCTCGCACATGCGTTCGAGGTCGGCTATACGCCATTCCTGCTCGTCGTTTACCCGTTCTCGGACGTATTTTTCGCTGCGTTTGATTCCACGCGCCAACGCACGGTTGGATAAACGACGTATGCCCATCTGGGATTTGACGCCGATGTTGATTCGTCGAGCGAATTCGCTGACCTCGATTTTCGTTGCCATGTCTCTATTCTACAGCTTTTGCGTCTATTTAATGCGTCACACCGACACGCCGATACTATTTGCGCCTACATGGACGCACCTGTATAACCTTAATTGCGCCCACATAGACGCAACGGATACATAGGAGACCTTTTCAGAAAATGACAAACCGCAAGGAAACACCATCAAAAACCGGAAAAGCGATCCGCGACCGGATAAACGCGATTATCGGAATCAACCGACATTCGAACTACGACGTCGCCCGCATCATCGACAAATCCGAACGCTACGTGCGTGTCCACCGCAAGGGCGATCTCGAATGGAGCCTGGGGGATGTTGAACGATACGGGGCGGCCACCGGCTACACGCCAGGCGAAATCATGGCGGACGCGTTCACGATAAAGCCGGCCATGAACGAGCGGTAGCACTGGTCCATCGCTAAGGAACTTATATGAGGCAATATGCTCTAATACATCGGGCCATCCTAGACGATCCGAGCTGGCGATGCCTGACACGTTCGCAGCAGAACCTGTATCTCCTGCTGCTGCTGAAACTTTCGACCAATCTCTGCGGCGTCGTTGACTGGCGTCCTAAAAAGCTTGCCGTCAACGCTTCGGATATGACTGTCGAGACGATAGAAGCCGATGCCGTCGTCTTGGAGAAGAAACTCTATATCGTACGAGACGAGGACACCGATGAAGTGCTGATACGTTCCTTCTTGCGAAACGACGCGCCTCTCAAAAGCAGCAAGACAGCCATCGCTGTTCGCTCTAGCTACACGGATACAGCTTCGTCGAAACTGCGTGGAGTCATCGTTTTCGAATTGCAGCGGCTGTACAAGGAGCAGCGTGACTGGCAGGGATGGGATCAGGTTAGGGACCTGCTTGACCTGCCATCAATCGACCCCCGGAGAATTGTGTCAGGAGGTGAAGAAGCGGTATCCGACGCTCTCAAACGGTATCAGGAAAGCTCTTTCTCTCCCCTACGGGATACCTCATTCGATACCCCATCAGATGGGATATCTCAAGGGGTATCGGATACCCCATCAGATGGGGCATCTCAAGGGGTATCGGATACCCAATCCGATTCATATTCTCCCCTTATACCTAATACCTTATACCTAATACCTAATTCCTCTATCCGTGCAAAAAACGAAAAATCGGCGGACAAGTCCGCCTCAGAGCCTGAAAACGAGAACGCTTCTTTCGAAGCTTCTCAGAGTTCCAGCAGGGTCGAGGAAACCTCTCCGGTTCAGAAGAAACCTTCCGCGGTTTCTTCGAAGAAGAGAAAAGTTCCGAAAAAAGAGAAGAAGCCCACGGCCCGTCAGACCGTGTTGGCCCCGGACTGGAAGCCCTCGCCCGAACTGCGCATCGCCACGGCCAAGGCGGGAGTCAACCTGATCCGCGAAGTCACCCTGTTCGTCGCCTACTACACGCAGGAGAAACCCGAATACCGCAGCGCCAACTGGGATGCCACATACAGGCGTTGGCTCGAACGGGACATTCAAAACCTGAAAATGGGGCGCGACCCCAACAACATCGCGCTACACCCGGAGAACCTACCGGCGAACGGCAGGCTGCCGAAGAGCGTGCTGAACGACATGCATAACGAGGAACTACAGGCGCGGGCCGCCGCCTGGGATGAAGCCCATCCGCGAGAGGAGGAATTCGATGAACTTTAACGAAGCGCTTCAGGTGCTGCGCCGCATCAACGTGCATCACGGCAACGCCCCCATCAGCGACGCTCAAGCCCAATGCTTCTACGAGGAGCTGGCCAGATCGGTGTCGTTCGACGAGGCCAACGCCGCGGTACGGGAATTCTACGCATTGCATCCTCACGGCGAATGGATGACGGTGGGGGATATCAACCTCGCCGTGAGAAGGAAACGACGGCAGTCGATGCCATCGGAGGCGACCATCACCCGGCTGATGGAGGAGAACCAGATTTCCGACCCCGACGAGATGTGGCAGTTCCGTCGATCGCTGCTCAAATCGTTGAGCTACGGTCGCGCACCCGATCAGGCGGTGAAGCGGGCTTTGGAACTATCCCGGCGTCCGATGCTCTCGGCCCCTTCGGGGGAGGCGAGGAAAAGCCTGGATCCCGCGAAGCCAGGGCAGCGGGCCAGTCCGTCCTATCCTGTTCCGCTGTCAGCAGTGTCCCGGAACGTGATCGGGAACATGGCCGACGGTTCCGAGCAACGAGGCAACCGATGATTCCCGTCAACTTAGCCAAGCAAAGCATCAACCCACACCCCGTCGAATTCGGGGACGACCGAATGGAGAAAAAACAAATGGCCGATATCACCACCATCACAATCCGCGACATCTTCTTGGACAACCTTCCCGAAAACGTGTCCCGCCGGGACGGGGAGGAATTCTGGGATGCATGGTTGGATGAACAGCGCGGGGGAGTGGGAGACGAGATGCCCACGCCTCCGGTCGGATTCCATTACGAGCCGGATGGTCTGGAAGACTCCGACTACGGGGAGCCGTCTCCGGAAAGCGACCAGCTGACCGAAGACCAGAAGCGTGACCTGTTGGGTTTGGTCCATGATTACGCGGCGAGCACCGCAGAATTGACATGCACCATGCTTGACCACGACTACTTCGATGATCCGCAGGTTCGAGAGCTCGTCCGTCAAGCATTCAAGGATCTCGAATGCGCCGGAAGCCACGTGTCTGACGCTTTGAAGCTGATGGGTTGGACCGCGGACGATGCGACGGTCAGCTGATTTCGTTTCCGTTGCCGTCGATGCCGGGTCATGCGGCAATGGAAGAAAATCGGTTATTTTCAATAAAAAACCGGTTAATTACAAACCCTGAGGTTACAGTGGGAACTGTTTGAGAAAACTCAGGCAAGGAGAACCCTCGAAATGACCAAACGTAACAGCAGCGGTCTGCGCAATGCGGGCACCATCGCCACCGTCGCGGCATTGACCCTCGGCATGGCGGGGCCCGGCGTCATGACGGCCACCGCCGACGAAAACGCCGCGAACGGCTACACCGGCAACAACGCCGCCCAAGCCACGCAGGAAGTCAAATACACGACCACCGTGGCAGGCACGCCAGTCGACTTCACGAAGGACAGCAAAGGCGATTACACGGCAACCGTCCCCAAGGTCAAAGGCGAGTTCAAAGACCAGGTGATCGTGTCCGGCACAGACAAGTCCCAGAACACTCTGACCACCGGCCAGAAACCTACGGACGGGAAAATCAGCGGCCCCGTCGTCTACACCAACGCCGACGATTCCGCGCCCAAGTTCACGCTGACCGTCACGGATTATGAAATCGTCGAAGACCAAGCGGCCCAATGGAACGCCACCGTTGAAGGCGAGACATACCCTCTCGACGTGAACGGTGACACCGCATCCAAGGACCTGCCCAAAGTCGCCTCCTACCCGGGCGACATCACCGTCACCAACGGAGCAACCACCATCGCGCTGACACCCGAGTACCAGAACGTCACCGTGGAATCCGGCGACAAGCTGGGCCAGCTGAACGTATCCGGCACCGCAGTCTACAAGCAGCCCGCCGACGCGACGAAGCCCACTCCGGCATTCAACGTGACACTGCCGTTCGCCTACACCTCGGGCACCCCGGTGACCGTGGACGGCACCGAAACGGAACTCACCAAGTCTGATGACGGAAAATACCATGCGGATTACGCCGGTCCGACACTGGACGAATCCAACAAGCCCAGCACGGACACGGTGCCCCTCACCGGCATCAAGACCACACTGCCCATCCAATGGGGCAAAGACGTGCAGGTTGTCGATAAGGGAACCGGCGACACCGCCAGCAAGTTCGTACGCCTCACCGGAACAGCTTCCGGCGAAGTCACCATCCAGGATGGCGCCAGCGGGAAAAGCGTCACCGTGCCGGTGGAAGTGGATGTCACCGCGGATCGAGCCCAGGATACAAGCTTCACCGGCCTGACCGTGACCCGCACCAACGCCAAAGGCGAAACCACCGTATACGACGGGGCCAAAGACTTCAATGCGAAATTCAACCCCAGCACCCATGAATACACGTTGACCCTACCGGCCGATGCGGTCGGCGACAGCTACACGCTGGGCCTCACCCACGGTGTCGACGCCCAGGCATCCAAGCCGACGCTCGCGCTCGGAGAGGGTGCCTCCCGCATGCTCAAGGTGAACGTGAACGGAGCCGACTACACGGTTAACGTGAAATTCCAGCCGGCCGACCTGAAAGCAGATTCCCCTGCGAAACTCACCGGACTGTACGTGAACAAGACCGGCGAGAACACGAAGGGCCAGCTCATCGACAACTGGGATCCGAACCGACTCGACTACGTGCTCGCACTGGGGGAGAAGGATCCAAGCCCGTATGTGCTGCCCGAAGCGCCTGACGGAGTCACCATCAAGGGCGGCAACATCACGCAGAACGCGCAATCCACCCGCCAGGAATGGATCGTCACCGACACCGCAACCGGCGTAAGCCGCACCTACAGCCTGACAGTGACCAGGCCGGTGAAAACCGCCGTCACCGAATTCAAGCCGGCAGACCCAGCGAAGCAGGATTCCACGGTGGACCCGGAAAGCCAGCAGGACACCAATCTTGCATCGCACGGCTACACCGGCAAGGACGGCAAATACGTCGTATCGGACAAGGGTTCCTACGAGATTCCCGAGGGTGGAACATTCGCCTATGAGCCGAAGAACGGGCAATCCGCGACCGTCACCGTCGCACATGAGGGCATGACCTACACGTACACGGTCAACGTGCTCGCGCCGGACGGTTCGACCTTCGCGCAACACACGTACACCGTCACCTACATCACGGCGGCCACGCACAAGGCGCAGCTCACCGGCATCCTCGTGGACGGTACGGCCGTCAAGGGCTTCGACCCGGCCAGACACGAGTACAACGCATCCGTGAACGATCCGGACGAATGGATGGTCTCCCCGCAGTACGACAAGGCAAGCGGCATGACCGTCAGCACCGAGAAGAAGGGTGCGGACGCCACCATCACCGTCACATCCGGTGACGGATTGGTCAAGACCACCTACAAGGTGCACGTCACCCGCAAACCATTCGGCGGCAACGGGAACAACGCGCTCGGACTCGCCTCCACAGGCGTCGGCGGCGGAACCGTAGCGTTCCTGTCGATGGCGTTGATGGCTATGGGAGCGGTTCTCGGACTCGTTGCACGTCGGCGCCAGCGCGGACGCAGCTTCTAATAGCAACGGCTTGCGACCGCATCAGGTCGCAAGCCTTCCATTATTTTTTCTGACTCGGCGTGAAATGTCGGGCAAAAAACAAGAAAAGGAAAGAACATGATGAAACAAAAACGGATTGTCGCCGTAGCACTTGGCCTGGCCCTGTCCGTAAGCCCCATGATCGTGTTGCCCACCGCTTTCGCGGATCAGGTATCGGGGAACCCGTCCTCGTCGATTTCGGCCCGTTCGACGGCTCCGAATCCGCTCGACAAGTTCAACCCCGCAGAGAAGGCGTTCCTCAACAATCACAAGGACAAGATCGCATCCGCCCTGGGCATCGACGGGTTCGACCCATCCACCACCGACTATTACAGCGTCAAGGAATCATCGCTCGACACGGTCGCGGGCAAGATCCCCACCGCGAACACGGGACTGCTGAAGCCGATGGGCGCGCCGCTCGAGATCGACACGAACGCCACCGGCTGGCTCGTCGACGGAAAGATCGCGAAGGACAAGCCGTCCTCCGGCGACATGGCATACCGGGTCACGATCAAGGGCAAGAGCGGCGGCACCGTCGCATACACGCTGCACACCGCCTCACAGGATGCGAGCAGCAAAGCCGATCCGGGCGAGCTGAAGGGCGTGACCGCCACCGCCAATGGCACCGCCGTCAAGGACTTCAATCCGGTGAAGGACGGCACATACACCGTGCCCGACGACGCGGAGGTGAAGATCGGCGACGTGCCCGACGGATGGAAGCTCGACCATAAGGCGGATTCGAAGACCGGCACGCTCACCTTCACCTGCACGAAGGATGATGTGACCGTCACCTGGACGTTCAAGTACGATGACGGAACCACCACGCCGGGCACTGGGGACAAGGCCGATCCAAGCGAACTGGCGGGGGTGACCGCCACGGCCGACGGGAAACCGGTCGACGGGTTCGCCCCGACGAAGACCGGCACATGGACCGTTCCCGACGGCGCGGAGGTGAAACTCTCCGGCCTGCCCGACGGTTGGGCGAGCTATAAGAATCTTGACGCGAAACCCGGCACCCTGTCCTACGACATCAAGAAGGGCGACGTCACCGTCGTCACGTGGACGTTCACATACGATTCCACGACCGATCCGGACAAGCCCGCCACGGGCGTGGACGCATTGAAGGGCGTGGCAGCCACCGTTGACGGGAAACCGCTCCCGAGCTTCGACCCGACGAAATCCGGCACCTACAGGGTCGCCACGGGCGCCGAGGTGAAGATCTTGAACGTCCCGTCCGATTGGAAGCTTGACAAGACCGCATCCGATTCGAAGCTGGTGTTCGCCGCTTCCAAGGACGGCACGACCGTCACTTGGACGTTCGAATACCAAGGCAAGGATGATGGCGGAGCCACCACCAACCCTGGTGACAATGCCGGAAACAAAAGCCAGAACAACAATGACGGCACGGCTTCCAAGCCGCCGGTGAACGGCGCGAACCCGCTCGCCTCCACCGGCGTGGGAATCGGCTGGGTTGGTTGGCTTATCGGCATTCTCGCCATCATCGGCGGAGCATTGGGAATCACGGTCGCTGTCCGCAAGCCGAAGGGCAAGGCCACGGACGAGACCCCGGCCCCGGAAGCCGATGACAGCGAAGCGTCATCCGATCAGCCGCTAAACTCCTGACCACCCATCGAAGGTTTGGCGGGAGATGCAAATACCCTCCCCTGTCAAACCCCACGTTGAATCTTGATGCCATGCGGGACCCTCCTGCAAACCGGCCTATAGCATGACATCAACAAGGGATGCCGAAAGGCATCCCTATTTTTTATTCAAAAACTTTGGTAAATACCGAGAAAATGTTGGAATCAACCGATTTTGCATGTACGTTGAAGGAAACGAAGACGACCATTCCCCATCAGCCGTACGCCGAAACCGACAAGCGAGTTCGGTCTGAAGCCGGGCAAATACAGGCCGTCCGCGGTGAAAGTCGCCGGATTCGACCCGTTGGACGCCAACCATGCCGCATCTACCGGTGTGGGGTCGTTTCCCGTCCTCGACAGGACGTGCAAACAAGGAAAGGAAAACACTGGAATGAGAGACAACCAAACGACACGGCGCATGCCAATGATCGTGACGGCAATGGCCTGCGCGACCGCGAGCATGCTGGCCGGCCTGGCACTGGCCCCATCCGCGCCGTCCGACCGTCACCCGACCGGAGACGGTCGGACGACGTGAGCCGGGAACTCTCCTGCAAACCGTACTTGGGGACCCATCCCCCACACCATTGGAACAGCCGTATTCATTCACGGCACATCCCCGAAAGGAACCGAAAGACGATGAAACCCGGTCTGAGAAAGGTCGCCGCGCTCATACTCGCGTCCGTGACGCTGTTCGGCTCAGGCGCGTCGGCCGTGTCCGCCGCGTATGCGGACGATACGACCATGGGCACGTCCACGCGAATCCAAGCCGAACCCGACGTGAAGACGACCACAGGCGGCGACGAGGCCGCGACGAAACCCGACACCGGTTCCGGCGACGAGGCCGGAACCGGTGCGGACGAACAATCCGACGCCGGTGCGCCCGCGCAATCCGCTCCGCAGGCGGATACGGGTCAGGCCGCGCCGGACGTGACCATCCACGACATGCTCGACACGGACAGCGCCGCCGTGAGCAGGCTCAGGCTCACCGACCGCATCACCGGCACCGCGCCGTTCGACAAGGACAACGAACGCGGCGACGACAAGGACGAGAACAACGACATCGTCCGCTCGTACGACACCGTGACCTACGACTACGAGTACACGCTCACCCCCGACTCGACCATGGACTACTATCGGCGCACGCGCGTCGGCTTCCGGTTCGAACTGCCCTACCCGAAGGACAAGGTCACGTTCGACGCGGAGAAGATGGGCTGGGTGGACCATACGCCCGGCTACGAGCCGAAACTCACCACGGAAACCATCGACGGGACCGTCACGCAGGTGTACACCTGCTACCGCCTGTTGGAGCCGACCAGCCAGTCGCCGACCGTGAACCCCGGCACCGGTTCCATCGGCCTGTCGGTCGCCGTCAAGGGCGCGCCCCACGGCTACCGGTTCCATCCGACCGTCAAGGCGTGGCCCGCATGGGACGCCTCGAACCCGACGAACACGGGCACGCACAAACGGGCCGAGGACACGCCGAAGGATGTGACCGTCAGCGCGAAACTCAACCTGAACGTGCGCATGGTCAACTACGGCAACGTGGACAGGGGCGTGTTCGACTTCTCCTCGGGTGCGGCGAACGCGCCCAACAAGGACGAGGGCAAGGTGACCGGCTTGGGTTCGGGCATCGCATTGGTCACGGAGATGCGTTGGCCCGACCGGACGAAGGGGTTGAAGGGTTTGGAGGCTCCGTCCGGCAGGATCACCTATAGGCTTCGCCTGTCCAACCAGTATTCGGATGATACGAAGACCGGGACGAAGCATCCGATGGAACGCCGTTGGCAGCCGTTGCTCTACGATTACGGGCATATCGACAACGAAGATTCGAAGTATGGGCGGACGTTCGCATGGATGGGCGACCTACGGTATCAGGCTCCGGGCGTCGCCGACCGTGCCGACGGATATGACAGTGTGGCGCGTGGCAACACGACAATCACGACCACGACCGGCGGGCAGGGCACGGACGTGACCGTCTCGTTCGACGGCTACGACACGTCCGTCTTCCCCATCCACAATAAACTGAACGGCACACACAATAAATGCAGCACGGATTACATGACGTCGGACTGCTCCACCATGCAGGTCGGAGCCATCCACACGGACGTATTGCAGTTCATCACACCCACCAGCCGTGACGGCAAGACCGTCGCGCAATATTACGGGAACGTGGACCAGACGGCCAACATCACCATGGACGACATGGGATTGACAGCCACCGGCGTCAGCGGAGACCGTCTCGCCACGGCGGAAGACAATTCGAACCAGGCCGCCACCGGTGACGACCATGCGGGTTCGGCCACGACCGTCCGCACGCCGGGCACGTACAGTACGCGCATCCGATACACGCACTGGAACAACAGCACGTCATGGAACGATGCGGGCACGAGCGGCGACTGGACGATGCCCGACCGCAGCAACGGGTCCGACAGTCTCATACAGGGGTCGAAACTACGCCTCCAAATAGGCCACAACATCATCATCAACTCCGAAGGCGACGCCGAAGTGATGGGCATGGGTTTGGTCAAACTCGACCCGAACAGCATCGAACCGGTGGACGACCATCCCGACACGCAGCCGACCATCCCCATGAACGTTTTCACATGGGGCGCGAGGGCAGCCAAACGGTCGAACGCAATCCCCTACTGGTACGCCGTCAAAAAAGACGGCACCAAATGGAAGGACTACAAGGAGCAGCGCGACACGAAAATCAGCGGACTCGACTACTATCCGACCCTCAACGAGGCGAAACGGCATGGCACGATAGTCGGCATGCTGTTCGAAGACCACAACACGGTGGACCCGACCGGCACGAGCTTCAACCGAACATTCACACCCATCGTCTCCCTGCCCGCCCGCATCCTCGACACCGCGAGAATCGGCACGGTCACACCCATCGTCGCCGAAACCGCCTACTGGACGCGCAACAGCCTCGCCCGGACCGCGAACCTGAACGCGGACGCGCCGGACACGCAATGGCAGCAATGTTCCGACAATCTCACCACCCGACTGCCCGAATACGCGAACATCGTGAAACCCGACCTGACCTACAGCGGCGACACGTACCGTCCCGCCACGTTCGACGAAAACGGCGTCTACCAGGGCGGCGACACCGCCGACACCCTGAAAGGCGACAGCCTGTACATAGCCGGCGAAACACCGCACATCGCCAAACAGGTCGCGCAAACCAACGAAGCCGGCAACACTAAAACCGTCTACGATTTGGACAAGGAACAGCGTACGGTGGACTGGAAGCTCACCGCCACCGCCGACACGTCCACGACCACGGACGGCGGACAATACACGACCGACTACATCATCACCGACACGCTGCCCAAGGGCCTGACCTACGTGGACGGTTCCATGACGGTCGGCGGCCAGTACACGCAGCATACGCCCGACAAAGGCACGGTCACCGGCGGCACCCCCGTCACGCCGACGATCGTCGTGAACAAGGACGGCACCACCACCATGACCATCAGGGTGAACGGGGCGCGCGCCGACTCCGGCACGCAGACCGTCATCCACTATTCCACCACCATCGGGGACGCGTCCGACCCCGACCATGACGTGAGGAACAACGATTCGTTCACAAACCATGCGACCATCCAGTCGAAACGCAACATGGCTCCCCCATTGGCTCCAAAGGCGCAGATAGCCGACATGACGGTTCGCGTGTCCCGCACGCGCGCGACCGCGCTGGCGACCCGCGCCGACCCGCTGCTGAACGACATCAACCGCCCGTTGGGATTCAGGAACATGCTGGGCAACTTCTCCAAGGACGAGAAAACCGACCCGTATGCGGTGGACGTCATGCCTTACAAGGGCTTGAACCAGTCCAACTATCACGGCGACTACGTGATGGCCGGACTCACCGTCAAGGCGGGTGCGGGCGCAAGCATGAACGGCGTCAAAGTCTACTTCACCACCGACCAAAAATGGCGCAACGTGGACGCGACGAAGATAACCCGCGAACAGGTCACACAATGGACCGAAGCCACGGTGAATGCGACCACAGGCAAGGTGACCATCCCCGACGGCTACAGCAAGCCGGTGGCATGGGCGTTCACCTCGCCAAGCCTGCCCGCCAACGCCCGCTACGATTTCAGCCTGAGCATCAAACCTACAGGCAACAAGGCGGCGGACTCGTACGTGAACCGTTGGGCGGACGGCGACAACACGGTGGACGCGGTCACGCAGGTCGTGGAACGCAAGGTCAACGGCGTCGCATGGTTCGACACCAATCATGACGGCATCCGACAGGATTCGGACCGGCTTCTCGCGGACGTGAACGTCACCCTCGTGGATGGCAACGGCAGGACAGTCACCAGTGTGGACGGCAAACCCTGCACCGCCACAACCGACAGGAACGGCCACTACGAAATCGGTTCCATTCCGGCAGGCTCCGGGTTCAAGCTCAGGTTCACGCCGAAAACCGGCACCGCCTGGCACGGGCAGAACGTCACCGTCAAGAACGCGAAGGACGCCAGCGAGGCGACCGACTCCGACAGCGACCGGGAGGACGATTCGCACGGCAACATGGTCGCCGGCGTCATCACGCTGAAACCGTTCCCCGCGTTGGATAAGATGACGTCCGCCGTGTACGAGGACCCGAACGAGGACCACGGCATGAGCGGCACGCTCATGCCCGCCACGCCCGCCACGTTCAAAGCGGTCAAGGTGCTGGACGGGCGTCCGAACGGCGCTTGGACCGACAGGGACAGGTACGTCGCGGACATCACCGCGTTGGACGGCGCGCCCGCGAACGCGGTGCCCGCGTCTATCACGTTCGCCGACAACAGGACGCAGACGCTCCAAATCAACTCCAACGCGTTCGCCAAGGACGGCGTCTACCGGTATCAGGTCAAGGAACGCAAGGGAGACAACCCGGGCGTCGCCTACGACGACCGCACGTGGGTCCTGACCGTCACCGTCACGGACGATTTGACCACGTTCACCCGTCGCATCACCGCCAACACGACGTGCGACGGCGTCCAATCCGACGCCATCCAGTTCACGAACACGTACGCGCCGAAGGACACGCAGGCGCGCATCACGGCGAGCAAACTGTTCACGGACGCGGACAGGTCGGCCACGAAGATTACCGACTTCCAGTTCGATCTGTACGCGAACGACAAGGCGACCGGCACGCCCATCCAAACCGTGAACGCCACGGCGGACGGCAGGGTCGAGTTCGCCCCGCTCCTGTTCACCAAGGCGAGACTGAACGGCAGGGACAGGGCCGTGTTCCGCTATTCCGTGCGTGAACGCAATACGGGCGCTGCGGGAGTCCAATACGACGGACATCATGCGGCGTGGACGGTGACGGTCACGGACGACAACAGTGGCCAGTTGAAGGCGATCGTCACCAACCCGTCCGAAACCGAAGGACGGTTCGTCAACTCGTATTCCAGCCAGCCCGTCACGGTCACGCCGAAAGCCCGCAAGACGCTCGCCAATCCGTCCGGAACCCTCCGCCTGTTGAACGCCGACGAGTTCACGTTCGAATTGCAGGATGCGAACGGGAAGACCCTCCAATCCAAGGCGAACAAGGCCGACGGCACGGTGACGTTCGACAAAATCACCTACGACACCGTAGGCGAACACGATTATCGAATCATCGAACAGTCAGGCAAACTGGCGGGCATCACCTACGACCAGACCGTGCATATGATGCACGTGACGGTCACCGATGACGGGTACGGACAGTTGAAAGCCTCCACCTCCTACGACAATACGAGCAAGACCCCGGTCTTCCACAACACGTATCAGCCGAAGGACGTGACCGTGAGCCTCACCGCCCACAAGACGTTCGACAACGCCAACAACAGTCACGCGAAGCTCACCGACTTCCAATTCCAACTGTTCGACAACGAGCGGGCGGTCGGCGTGCCCGTGCAGACCGTCAACGCCGCCGAGGACGGTACCATCCGCTTCCAGCCGTTGACGTTCACCGCCAGCCAGCTGAAAGGCAACAAGTCCAAGACGTTCACCTATACGGTGCGTGAAATCCGCCAGTCGGCGGGCGGCGTCAACTACGATTCCCACATGGGAATGTGGCAAATCACCGTCACCGACGATATGAGCGGACAGTTGAAAGCCCAAACCAGAACGAACGCGGCCTATCCGACCACGTTCACGAACACGTATCAGGCGAAGCCGGTCAGCGTGCAATTCCGTGCGCACAAGACCCTCAACGACCCCGACCATACAGGCATCCAACTGCAAGCCGGACAATACGAGTTCACATGCGTCGAGGACAAGACAGGCGGCCAGGCCGGCACGGTGAAAACCAACGACCAGCAAGGCAACATCCTGTTCGACACCATCTCCTACAAGAAGACGGGAGTGTACGACTACACGCTCAGCGAAGTCCACGGCGACAAGGGCGGCGTCACCTATGATGCTACGAAACATCATGTGAAAGTCACCGTCACCGACAATGGCGAACCCGGATTCAACTTGTAAGTGCAACGGCTGGTTTCGGGTCGGCTTGTTTTGATTGTAGCTTGGCCATCTCCTCGTCCCATACCTCGTTGGGCGTTTTGTATCCGAGGAGTTTCATGGGGGTGTCGTTGATCTCCCCGACGATCGCGTCGAGCTCGTCCTGCGTGAGATCCTCGAAACTGGTTCCCTTGGGCAGATAGCGGCGGATCCTGCCGTTCCTGTTCTCGTTGCTGCCGCGCTGCCAGGAGCTGTACGGATCGGCGAAGTACGTGAGCATGCCCAGCGCCTCGTCCACCAGCACGTGCAGGGACGCCTCCGTGCCGTTGTCCCACGTGCGGTCGACGCGCGCGGCCGGCGGCATGCCCTTGAATATCTCGTACTCGGCCCTGGCCGTGGCGGACGCGCTCTTGTCGTCGACGAGCCGGGCGAACAGCCTGCGGCTCCTGCGCTCCACCTGCGTGTTCATGCAGCGCCTCGACGGCGCGGCGCCGACCACCGTGTCCGACTCGAAATGGCCGAACCCCTTCCTGGATCCGACCGCCTCGGGCCGGTCCGCGATGGGCACGCGCATCGGGATGCGCGGCCCTTTCGCCTTCCTGCCCTTTTTCCTCGTCCGGCGTTTCCTGCCGCGCGCCAGATACTGGCGCAGGTCCAGCGCCCGCTGCGGCTTGGCGTAGATCCACTGGCAGAGGCACTCGTGGCTGATCCGCATCGACGGGTCGCCGGCGCACTGGGCCTTCAACCGTCCCTCGATCAGTTCCGGGCTCCACCCCCTGCGCAGCGCGTCCAGCACCCAGGCGCGCAACGGGCCCGAGTCCATGCGGCGCGGCTTGCGGGATCCGCGCCGGCGCAGGTCCGCCTTCCTCTGCGCGGCCAGCGCCGAATAGAACGGACCCGAGGTCCACGGCCCGGTCTTCAGCCGTTTCGGCCGGTAGGGGCGGTACGACCCGTTCTCGTTGGACGCGAACCACAGGCCGCGCCTCAGCTCGCGGCTCACCGTGGACTTGTCCCGGCCGATCCTCTCCGCGGTCCGCCGAATGCTCAGATGCTGTTCGCAATGCAGCTTCTCGATCAGGATCCTCTCCTCGGACGACAGGTGCGAATACTGTTGACCCATGAGTGCGACACCTTCTTAAGTTAGAAACTTCGAACACTTCCAACCCTAGACAAGGTGTTGCACTTCTATTTAGAACCCGGGGAAGGCCAACTGTTGGCCGACGTGAAGTATGATAACGGAACCAACATTCCGGAATTCACCAACACGTACCATGCCCAACCCGCCACGGACAATCCGACCGCAGTGAAGAAGATGACCTCCTCCAAGGGCAACAAGTACACGCTCAAGGGCGAAGACTTCGCATTCACGCTCCACCAACAGTCCGCGCCCGCCAACGTGTCGAACGCCGACCAGACGAAACGGAACGACCAGCAGGGCAACATCCGATTCGACCAACTGTCGTTCCCGCTCGTCGGCACCTACGTGTTCACCATGTCGGAGCAGGATACGACCGTTCCGGGCGTCACGAAGGACGGGACGGTTGCGGCCATCGCCTACGTGGTCAAGGATGTTGACCATACGGGCAAGCTGACCGTCGTATCCAAGACCGTCACCCCGACCACCGGCGCTAACGGCAAGAACATCACGTTCACCAACCATTACAGTCCGAAGAACGTCGGATACTCTATCAGCGGCGTGAAAAACATCGTCAACACGGATACGGCAACCAGCCGCGTTCCGCAGGACGGTGAATTCAAGTTCCAGCTGAACGCGGTATCCGCACATGATTCGGACGGCAACGCCATCAGCATGAACGACATGCCAATGCCAGCCGGAAGCCAAGACGGAACGCAAACCGTGTCCAACAAGGGAAGCGGTTTCACCTTCGGACAAATGGTCTATACCATGCCCGGCGCATACACGTACCACGTGAAGGAACTCGCCGGAACGGACAAGACCATCGGCTACTCCACTCAGGAATACGATGTGACCGTCACCGTCACCGACCAAGACGGCATGCTCGCGGCAACCGCCGACCGTCAGACCAATGACATCCGATTCGACAACACGTACACGCCAACACCCGTCAGCGTGCGACTCGAAGCGACCAAACATCTGACCGGACGTGACCTGAACGACAACGAGTTCACCGCCGAATTGAAGGATTCCAACGGCAACCTGCTCCAAACAAAACAGTTCGCCCGCGTTCCACGCGACGCGCAATCCGAATCCGATAAGGAGAAGAACGTCCGCGAAGGCGACGGAACCCTCGAATTCGACAAGCTCACCTTCGACAAGACCGGCGTGTACACGTACACGGTTGACGAACAGGACGGAACCTTGGGTGGCGTCACCTACGACACAACCAGCCACACCGTCACCATCACCGTCACCGAGGACGCGGCCAGCCACACGCTGACCGCGAAGACCGAATACTCCACCGAAAACGGTTCCGAGGACGGCATCCGCTTCGATAACACGTACCAGCCGCAGAACGTGCTCGTGGAACTCGCCGCACGCAAGCGTCTGACCGGACATGAGTTGAAGGCCGACGAATTCGAGTTCGAACTCGTGGACAAGGACAACAAGGTCATCGACAGCGCGAGGAACGACAAGGACGGCGACATCCGGTTCAAACCGCTCACCTACGGTCGTGACAACAACGGCATCGACGATTGCGGCGAACACCGGTATGTGATTCGCGAGAAGAACACCGGTGAAAAGAACGTCACCTACGACAAGACGGAACACCATGTGAACGTCACCGTGGGCGACGACCTGCAAGGCAATCTGACCGCCAAAGTCGAATACGATCCGACGGACGGGAAAACCGACAAGACCAAGGGGGATGCCGTCGGGGACAAGCCGTCCACGATCCCCAGCATGGTCACGACCACCGGAACCCGACCCGAGTTCACCAACTCCTACATTCCACCGGTCACACCGGCCATCGTGAAGACGATTCGCCAACTCGCCAAGACCGGCGTATCCGCGCCCATCGTGGCGTTGGCCGCGTTCACGCTCTTGGGAGTGGGATTGATGCTGTTCCGCCGTCGCGGAAACCAAACCGAGACCGCGCGGCACAGGAAGTAAGGCCACGGTAGGCCAGTAGAAAAGGCCGGGCGGGAGAGCGGATTCCCCGCCCGGCCTTTTCTTTTGCACCGGCTGCAAGGTGACGTCCTCTCTCTCGGCCGAAGCTGAACCGCACCCCGATTGTTGGACTGAAGAAATTCAGATTCGATGATCGGAGGTGCGGTTCTTTCGTATACGTGAGGATCGAAGGAGACGTTACGACGACGGGTTCCGCCGCGAGGCGTTGGAACTCATCAAGGCCGGTGCCGGCAAGGGCGTCCTCGCCGGTCGGCTTGCCATACCGGCGTATACCGCGAGAAACTGGATCAGGCTGTACAGGTCCGGCGGCGAGGAGGCGGTCATGGGAAGCAACGGCAGCAGAAGGTACGACTGGGAGACGAAGGTCGCCGCGGCGCGCGACCGCGTCGAGGGCGGAATGACCAAGACGGAGGTCATGGCCAGATACGGGGTCGCGAGCGTCACGGCGTTGCAGCGCTGGTGCCGCGAGTACCGGGCCGGAGGCGCGGAGGCGCTCAGGCCAAGGCCCAAGGGCAGGCCGAAGGGCGCGAGGTCCAAGCCGAAACCCAAACCGACGCGCGAGCAGGAGCTCGCCGAACAGGTCGCCTATCTGAAGGCGAAGGTCGCGTACCTGGAAAAACTCCGGGCCCTGCGGGCGAACAAGTCACGAGACGCGAGCGAAGCGCCGTCGTCCGACTGCTCGCAGGGCAGGGACACCGGCTCGACCATCTCCTGAGGATAGCCGGGCTGCCGCGCTCCACGTACTACCACCACCTGTCGCACACGGCGCATGTGACACGGGCCGACCTCGAGCCGTTGGTGCGCGAGATCTGGGGACGGACCGCCAACGGGTGCGGCCACCGGCAGGTGCGCATGTGCCTGGTCCACGAGTTCGGCCGGCGGGTGTCGGCCAAGAGCGTGCTCAGGGTCATGCGCCGCATGGGGCTCAGGTGCCGGATCCGCGCCGCGAACCCGTGGAGGAGATACAGCTCGTACAGGGGCGAGACGGGTGGCCACGTGCATAACCTGCTCAAACGCGACTTCGACGCCGAGCGTCCGTTCTCCAAGCTCGGGACCGATGTCACCGAGTTCAAGGTCGCGGGCGGCAAGGCGTATCTTGCGCCCGTGTACGACATGGCGAGCAAGGAGATCGTGGCCTGGGACGTGAGCCGGCATCCCGACATGGACCAGCAGAAGCGCCTGCTCGCCATGCTCGCGGAGCGCCTGCCCGCCGGAGCGGAGCCGATCCTGCACTCGGACATGGGATGGCAGTACCAGCACCGGTGGTGGCGGGAAGAGCTCGGACGCCTCGGCATCCGTCAGTCCATGAGCCGCAAGGGCAACTGCCTGGACAACGCGGCGACCGAGCAGGTGTTCGGCCACCTGAAGGACGAGTTCTACCGCGGCCGCGAGTTCGACTCGTACGAGCGGTTCAAGCACGAGCTGGACGCGTACATCGTGCACTGGAACACCAGACGGCGCCAGATACGACTCGAGGGACGCACCCCGGAGGAGTTCCGGAGCATGTCCCTCGCGGTCTAGGGCTGTATCCTAATTAACAACGTCCAACAAACGGGGCGCAGTTCATCTCATGTCACGATAGGGGGTATTTGACTTCCAGGGTTCGATTGTATAGTTTGGAATCAAGGCCTTGGCCCATGCTCCTCTTCCCGTCCGGAGGTCGGGGTTGAAGCCGAAGTCTTATCGGAGGATTGGCTGTCCGCGGATTCCCCATGAACCGGCCGTGCGGAACATGCGTTGCGAGAATTGGGAGTCTAGCCCCTGCGAACGGGTGATACGGATCGACGCGACGGCATCGATTCGAGTTCGTGTCCGACCCTTTTGGGTAGTCATGCAGAAGACCGAAACAACAGTCCTCCACAACCCGGGAACGTTACCGGTCTTGACGTTCCCGGGTTTTTATCGTCTTTCGGAGAGGGGCTTCATGACCGCCGCGTCGCATAGGGGGTCGGAACTCGACCGCTCCCGGAAAAAGAAACTCATTCCCATGTATCGCGCGGCGGCCAAGAAGTACAGGCCGCTGATCGGCCGGCATTCCCTTATCACCTGCGAGGATGGCCTCGTCATCGACATCCTATGGGAGAAGCGCAACTTCGAGCATCTGTGCGGCGTATGGTGCGACAGGCCGCCGCAGGTGGTCCATGCCGGAAAGACCATAGAGGCCAATTATTTCTTCGACCAGCTGATCAAGGGACGCCTTCCCTCCTCGGCCATACATTACTCCGATTATCCACGGACAAGAGGCAAGGCCGAGGTGCTTTCGAACGCGTTGGACCTTGAAGGCAACGTGGATGTGGTGGTCGACTCCGACAAGGCCGAAGTGGTGTATTACCTCGGCGGCGAGGCGTGGTGCCTGGGATTGGATTCCGATTGGAACGGGAACCGGATGCGGTCGGGCCTTTGCAACGGCAACGTGTTCTACCCCAAGAGCATTCGCCGTCAGTCCGTATATAAACGAATGAGGACGGACAGCATCCCCCATCGCGTTTCAGCGGTGGAACTGGTCAGCCCCTGAGTCCTTGCCGACGTACGCCCGAAGCCTTGGCAGCGATCGCATACGCGGAGCCCGAGGCGTAGGACACGAACGGCCCATCCGACATCCGCCGTCGCGGCCGTCCGCGTCCGACAACAGATCCTCATTGACTCTTACGTACAAACGCCGTACAATTATGGCATGACGGAAACCACCAACAAGGCCAGCCGCTTCGAGATGCGGCTCACGCCATCACAGAAGGAACGCCTCGACCAGGCGGCCGAAATCAAGGGGCTCAGCACCTCTCAATGGGCGTTGACCAACCTGCTCGTCGCCGCCGACCGGGACATCCGGGAGTCTCATGTCCTCCATTTGGACGACGAGGCGTGGGATTCGTTCGTCCGGGCACTGGACGAGCCCATGCCGGAGGAGATGGTCCGGCTGCTCGAGAGCGAGCCGATCTGGAAATGACCGATTTCACCCCGCCGCGGCGTCTGACCGCCGAGGACGACGCCGACGGTTTCGACTGCGGCCTTCCCATCGTGAACAACTGGCTCCACGGACAGCTGCGGAACGCGGGCAAGCAGCATACGGCGGTCGCCTATGCCACGTTCTGCGACGGCGCGCCGGCCGGTTTCTACACGTTGAGCACGTACAGCATCGGCCACGCCGAGGCCAATGGCTGGCTCAGGAGGAACAGCCCGGATCCTATCCCGGCGATCCTTCTGGGCATGCTCGGCGTGGCCATGCGCTACCAGACCATGCACGTGGGGGCACAGCTGCTCAGGGACGCCGCCATGCGGGCGATGGGTGCGGCGGAGATAGTCGGAGCCAAGGCGTTGCTCGTGGAGCCGGCCTCGGACAGGGCCACGCGCTTCTACGAGCATTACGGGTTCCGCCACATCGAACGGTCGGGCAGGATGTTCATCCCTCTCCGTTCGGCGTGAACGGGATGCCCGTAGAAGAGGGAGGCGGGGAGGGCCGTGGACGGTTCTCCCCGCCTCCTTGTTTTCTCTCGAATCGTTTTCGTCGGCCCGCCGTTCATTTCCTTGGCGGGCGCGCTCTGCCGTCCGAGTCGAATTGGGCGAGCTGTCCGATGGCGTTGCCGGTATTGGCCAGGGCCCCGGTGAGCAGTCGGATCCGTTCGCCGGTGTCGGCGGTCCGGAGGGCGAGTCTGAGCTGGTCGATGGCCGCGTTCACGTGGTTGCGGTAGACGAGGTCGTCGGCCGCGTCCGAATGTTCCGTTTTCGCGGGCCGGGGTTCGTCCATGCGTGGTTTCCCTTCCGGTGTTTGGTCCATGAGGTCGAGCGCCCGGACGCCGAGGCCGGCGGCGAGGTCGAGGATGATGCGGCTGCGTTTGCTGCCGGTGGCCCACCGGCGGGTCTCGATGCCTCCGATGGTCTGCGTGGTCTGTCCGGCCCGGATGGCGAGTTCGGCCTGGCTGAGCCCTTGTCGCGTCCGGTGCCAGGCGAGGCGGGTGCCGGTCCATCCGGCGGGCGGGTCGTCCGTGGCATGGTCCGGTTCGGGCCGGCCGGAGAGCTTTTCCATGCTGGTGTCGAGCGCGATGGCGACGCGGGCGAGGATCCCGGCGGCCATGTTCGCGGTGTCGCGTTCCCCGGAGTCGTATTGGCGCAGGCTCCGGTATGGCACGTTCGCGTGTTCGGCGAGCTGTGGGCAGCTCCATCCCCGTTTCGTGCGCATCCTCCGGATCACGGTGGTCCCGTCCTCTCCCTCTTGGGGCGTCTCTCCGGTGAGGCGGGCGGGGTTGATGCCGAGGGTCTTCGCCCATTGCCGGATCTGGTCGGGTTCGAGCGTGGTCAGCGGGGTTTCGCCTTTCTCGATCCGTTCGATGGTCGTCATATCGATGCCGGTGAGCCGTGCGAGGGTCTGTTCGAGGACGCTTTCCCGTTCCCTGATCGCGCGTAGTTCCGCCGCTCCGATGGGTATGGTCCTGCCGGTGCCGCTCATCTGTCGCCTCCTGTCAGGTAGATGTCGAACAGGGGTCCGGGTTCGACGAGGCCGGTGCGGGTGTCGATGGCCTGGATGGCCTCGAGGGTGCCGATCATGTTCCGTACTGCGGGTCTGCTGCGCGTGGAGAACGCGCCGTGCCCGTCGATGAGTTCGAGTCCCTGTTCGGTGACGCTGCGGCGGGTGGATCCGTGCAGGGCGGCGGCGAGCACGCCCGGTCTGACGCCGTGGCCGAGCTCGCGTTGGATGTTCGCGATGTACCGGCAGGCGATGCGGATCGATTCGCGGCCCATGGGCTCGCCCTGTCCCTCCCCCGTTTCCGGTGCCGTCCGCCGCCGGCGGTACGGGTTCGACGCCGGTTTTTTCACGATCTCCCTACCGTCAGCCTGGCAGTTGGAGCAGTTGGAGCAGTCGTCGCGTCTGGTGCCGGGCGGGTCGAACATGGCGAGGATGGTCCGGCGCAGGCATCGGCGGGTCTCGCAGTATGCGCTCATGGCGTCGAGTCGGGAGTCCATGAGCTGCGCGGCCCTGATGCGTGAGGGGTCGCCGGATTCCTCGGCGCGGCTTTTCGCCTCCCATGCGGCGTGGCGCAGCCATCGCCAGTCGCCGGGGCTCCAGTAGAGGACCGCGTCGGCAGGCTTGCCGTCCCGGCCGGCTCGGCCGGCCTCCTGCCAGTAGGCTTCGAGGCTTTTGCACGGCCCGTCGTTGAGGACCCATCTGACGTCGGGCTTGTCGACGCCCATGCCGAACGCGCTGGTGGCGCAGATGACGCGCGGATGGCCGGCGAGGAACCCGTCCTGCACCCGTTTCTTGTCCGCGTCCCTCATTTCGGCGTGGAACGCCATGGCGTCGATGCCTTCGGAACGCAGTGTCTCGGCGAGCCGTTCGCAGCCTTTCCGGTTCTCCTTGTAGATTATGCCGCTGCCCTTGTGCCGTTTCGCCCAGGCGATCATGGCCTCGAGGCGTTCGCCGGGCCTGGCGCGGACCACCGTGAGGCGCAGGTTCGGCCGGTCCGCGTCGGTCGTGACCGTCACGGGGTCGGCCAGGTGCAGGAGTTCGCGGATCTCCCCGGCCTGCGTCCGGCTTGCGGTGGCGGTCAGCGCCATGGTCACGGGGCGCGGGGACAGGGAGTCGATGAATTCGCCGATGCGCATGTAGCTGGGTCGGAAGTCCGATCCCCAGTGCAGCACGCAGTGCGCCTCGTCGACGGCGAGCAGGCTGATGCGGATGCGGTGGCTGAAGTCGGCGAAGTCGGGCGCGTGCAGGCGTTCGGGTGCGACGTAGAGGATGCGCAGTTCGCCGGACAGGGCGCGCCCGTACACCTCGGCGCGTTCCTTCTCGTCCAGGCCGGAGTCGATGAGCGCGGCGGGTATGCCGCGTGATCGCAGGTGCCGCACCTGGTCGCGCATGAGCGCCCTCAATGGTGTGACGACGAGGGTGAACGTGCCGGGCCTGGCGGCGGGGAGCTGGTAGCACACGGACTTGCCGCCGCCGGTGGGCATCACGGCCATGACGTCGCGGCCCGAGATGACCGCCCCGACGGCCTCCTCCTGGCCCGGGCGGAACGAGTCGAACCCGAAATAGCGCTTCAGCGCGGCCAGCATGTAATCCCCGTTCCCGACCATTCCGCTTCCCTTCTTTTCACCCATAAGTTTGATACCCTCAAGTATAGCATATTCATCGCCTTATGCTGGGGTGTCATTCCCGGCTATCGCCATCCCCGCGCGCATTCCCGGGTGTATGGTGCGGAAGCGGGGTGGCATGGTGATCGGTCCGGACGGTTGTGGTTTCGACATGCGTTCGCCTTCGGAGATGGAGGCGGATGACGCGCGGCGTGAGGCGGATGAGGCGGCGCATGCGCCTCGTATGGCGGTCACGTCGCGTATCCGTCGGGTGGCGCAGCCGCCGGATGGGTATCTGCCGTTGTCCCTGTTCGACGAGGTTCGTCTGGCCGATCCGGTGCCGTTGTATGCGTTCGAGGACGTCCCGGCGGACGTGACGGGCCTCGCGGTGGATTACCTGTCCCGTGTGGCGCGGGGCGTGCCGGCGCGGGATGCGTTCCGGGTGCCGTTGGCGGGGGCGCGTCTGGTGGGCCGGTCTGCGGATGCGGAACGGCTGCTCGCCATGGTGGACGGGTTCTCCGACCGTTCGGTGCGGGCCGCGTGCCTGCTGTGCGGGTTCGACGCGGCGTCGCGTCGGGGCCCGGCGAGGTGGCGGGTGGGCAGGGTCATCGATCCGGGGCCGGCCACGGTGTATAACGTGCGGCGCATGGTGGCGCGCACGTTGAGGTTCATGGACCGGGTGGGGCCGGTCGTGTGGGAGGGGTTCACGTTCGACGGCGGCTACACGGACCGGGTCACGTCCGGAGACGGGGACCTGCTCACCGCCGACGGCCTGTGGGATCTGAAGGTGAGCCGTTGGCCGCCGAACCCGACGTACACGCTGCAGCTGCTCGTCTATTGGCGGCTCGGCCTGCATTCCACGCATCCCGAGTATCTCAGGGTGCGGCGTCTGGGCCTGTACAACGCGCGGTCGGACACGATGTGGAGCGTTCCCGTGGCCCGGATCGGCGCCGATGCCGTGCGTGCGGTGGAGCGGGATGTGATCGGCTATGCGGACGGTCTCTGACTCTCGCGCCGGCCGCGATAATCGGATCCATGTCATAGGTATACGTGAATATGCGTTTTTTTGATGATTCACGTATACTTATGTTCATGCGTAGGGAGTTGGCGATGAACCGCCTGAGGGATATGGACACGGGTTTCGGCGTGCACGTGTATCGCAAGCCGGATCTGGCGCTGGTTCTCGGGGAAACGGGACAAAGGCTCGACCGCACCTTGTCGAGCCTGGTAGCGGCGAACGTGCTGGTCCGCGCCGCGCGCGGCATGTACGCGTTCGCTTGGTCGGCGCATCTCGGGGAGGCGACGCTGCATACCGTCGCACGCCGGCTGCGCCCCCGACAGCTGGTGTGGGAGAGCCTGGAGAGCGCGCTGAGCCGTTGGGGCGTGATCAGCCAGATCCCGGTGGATCGCGTCACGTTCATGACCACCGGCCGTGAGGGCTTGGCCGTGACCCCATATGGGACGATCGAGTTCACGCACTGCGCGCTCGACTGGTCGAGGATACTCCCCAACCTCGTGCCGCGTGACGGTGGGATGACGCCGCTCGCGTCGAAACGTTGGGCGTATCGGGATCTGAAGGCCACAGGCCGTAACCTGGATCTCGTGGACATGGATGAATTGGAGAACGACGATGGATGGGAGTGACATGGCGTTCGACTACAAGGCGGTCGCGGCGGGCATCGCGCGTTCGGAAGGCATGGGTGCCCTGCTTCCCGTGGTGGAGAAGGAACTGCTGCATTACCGGATACTTTCCGCCATGCAGGACGGCGGCTTCTTCGGCCCGATCGTGTTCCAAGGAGGCACGAGCCTGCGTCTGTGCCACGGGTCCCCCCGTTACAGCGAGGACCTCGACTTCGCCGGCGGCACGGGTTTCGGCGTCGATGACCTTCGGGGTTGGGCGAATGCGTCAGGTCCTCCCTCGCCGGCATGTCCCCGGACGTGCAGGTGAAGGTCCGCGAACCGGTCCGGGACGAGGGCCTGGTGAGGAGATGGCGCATATCCATCCGCACGGCGGCGCAACGTCGTGATCTGCCGAGCCAGTCGATCAAGCTGGAGGTCGCATCGGTGCCGGCGCATGAGCCGCAGACGAGGCCGGTCAGGGTCAATTATCCCTCCGTGTCGGCGATCGCCGGGGACATCATCCTGGCGGTGGAAAGCCCCACCGAGATTCTTGCCGACAAGCTGCTCTCCTATGCCTGCGCATCGCACCTGCGGCGACGCGACCTGTGGGACATGTGCTGGTTGGCGTCGAGAGGCGACGTCGATTCCCGACGGGCGATGGAGCTTGCGGAATTGAAATCATCTGATTACGGCGAAGAAGGACTTTGGGCAGACCGTGCTGATCGCGTGGCGGGGGTCGCCGATGTGATCGGCTCGGATGCCTTCGCCGACGAGATGCGCCGGTTCCTCCCCGCCGGCCTGATGACATCCACGGTCGAATCCCCACGTTGGAGCGCATGGGCGATCGAACAGATCGGGACGCTGTACGGCACTCCAGGCACTCCATCGTCGGCCGATGCGGTTCCCGGATTCCCTATTTTCGGTGCGTCGAACGACTCCAGTCCAACCCGCTGAACGCTAAGGAGGTCTGCGATGTCGAATCTGGACTATAACTTGCCTGAGCCGACAAAGGCGCAATTGGAGTACGCGCGTTACCTCAGCCGTTTCCAAGCGCCGCGTGAACGCCGGACTCTTTTCGCCCGCACCGAATCGGATATCGCAGCCGCCTTCCGTGAAGAGACCGCGAACCATTCCTGGAACGCCGACGACCTTGCCTCCCAGGCCGGTATCGGTCCCCGGTTTGCCGATGCTCTGCTCCAGCGGGGCGAAGCCCCGATTGAAGCGGTGTTCTCCGCAGCCGATGCGCTGGGGATAGACATAGCCGCGTTGCCGCTTTCCAGTCTCGGGAACACTCGGTGAGCGGTGTTGGTATACGCCAATATGCGCAAAGAAGCATGTTGGCGTATACCGTTTGTTCATCCGATCCTCGCGGTGCTAAGGGAATAGGTGGCGACGCTGCCGGCTGTTCCGACGACCTGGTTCATGGGCATGGTCAGTCTCATGTCGGTGCGGGTGGTGGATTCCACGGCGTTGCGCATTTCGTCCTGCACGAGGCCGATGTAACGCATGGTGGTGGCGATGTTGGCGTGCCCCAGCATACGGCTGACAAGCACGATGTTGCAGCCGTTCCTGTAGTAGACGCATGTGGCGAACCTGCGGCGCAGGCTGTGCGACGGGTATCCGGTTACCGTCTTGATCCTCTTCGCCACGTAATCGACGCCGCAGTGTCCCTGCACGTCTCCGGGGAACAGCCATACGCCGGTGCGTTTCCGCAATGCCGAAGCGAGCTTTGCCGGCACGGGAAGCATCCGCTCCTTGTTGCCCTTGCCGTGGACGTGGAGCACCATGCCCTCGGCGTTCTCCTCCAGATCGGTCTTCAGGTTGATTCTGGTCATTTCGATGCGGCGCAGGCCGCAGAACGCGCCCAGCATGACGGCCAGCCGCGCGTTCTCGTCGGGTGATGCGAGTCCTTGTTCGATGTTCTCCTCGGGACAGATGCAGCCGGACGGAAGGGTCATGGGCACGGTGGGCACTTCGTCCGCCGGATTGCGGCGGGCGAGCCCTCGCTTCATGCTCCATTGGTAGAAGACCTTGACGCAGCTGCGTACTCCGCGTCTGCCTTCGGTTCCCATGCCGGCTAGGTAGAATATGAGGTCGTCTTCGGTCACGTCGGTGATGCTTTTATCGACGGCTTTGGAGAATCGAACGATCTGGTACCAGCGGGTGCGCAGGGTGTCGTTCGTGCGTCCGATGGCGTCCATCCAGTCGATCCATTTCTCAATGGATTCTTTCCAATCCTCCCGTGGCTCGACGTGTTCGCAGCTCTTCCTGTTGTCGTTCCAATACCTCATGGGGCTCCTTAAGCGCATAGAAAAGGGAAGTGACTTCTTCATCACTTCCCAAGGAATACTATTGCGCGTTTCTGGCCGATGCTCTTCGGAAAACCAGCTGCAAGGCGAACATGCGCGATGACACGCCGATTTGAAGGAACAGCAAGGCTGGTGTATTGTCTACTCCTGTTGCAAAAAGCCCTACGGCTGCGAGCCAGAACCGTATATCGGACGGTCACTGGTTCAAGCCCAGTCGCAGGAGCTTCCAAGGCCCTCGCTTCGACGGGGGTTTTTTGTATCCCGCCTCAGCGCGAATGAGGACGGAGTCGTCCATGAGTGCGTCCGGGGTTACGCCAAGGAAATCAGCGGTGCCAATCAGGTCTGTGACTGACCAACCAGTTCGCCCCACCATTTTCTGAGACATTGAGCCTCGTGTGATTCCCAGTGCGTTTCCCAGGTCCGTCTGGCTTTTTCCGGATAGACCAAGATAAACGCGAACGTTCGATGCGATGGCGGCTTCGATGCGCTTTCCGTGCTCTTGGCTGAACGGAAAAGGGCGCGGCCAGGCAATACAAGATCGTCTCCCGGCTGTTGCGCCGCAACGACGTGGACCTGCTGGTCAACGCATGCGACCCGGACCGCGAGGGCGAGGCCATCTTCCGCCGCATCATCCACCATGCCGGCGTCAACAAGCCCACACGCCGCCTGTGGGTGGCCTCCCTTGAGGAAGAGGCCATCCGCCAGGCATTGGCCGCCATGAAACCCGAAGGCGACTACCGTGGACTCGCTGACTCGGCCATGATCCGCGCGAAGGCCGACTGGCTGATCGACATGAACGCCTCCCGCGCCTACAGCCTCGTCTACAACACCAGGTTCACCGTCGGACGCGTGCAGACGCCCACATTGGCGATGATCGTGGAACGCGACCGGCAGATCGAATCGCACAAGCCCACGCCATTCTGGAAGGTCGTCGCCCCGATGGGGAGCTGGACCCTGACCGGAACCCATCTCGAAAACCACGGGACCGCCGAAGCATTGCTCGAAATCGTGAACCAGCCGGACTTCGCCTTCGGAATCTATGCCGTGAAACGCCACCGCCAGCACGACGCGCCGCCACGCCTCTACGACCTGACCAACTTACAGAAGGACATGTCGAAACTGCACGGCCTGACCGCAGCCCACACACTGACGGCATTGCAAAGCCTCTACGAACAGCGTCTGACGACCTACCCTCGCACCGACTCGCGATTCATCACGCACGACGACCTGGACGCCCTACGCAAACTCACCAACGGGGACCGGCTGGCCTCCGGGTTCCTTGATCCCGCCGTCCGTCCCGCTCAGCCCCGACTGGAGCTGACGGTGAACGACGCGAAGGTCACGGGCCACACCGCGATCCTGCCCACGCTCCAGGCAAGCGGGGAAACACTCGGCCAACTCGGTGATGACAAACGCCTGGTGCTGACGCGCGTGGTTCGCCGCATGTGGGAGGCGGTGGCCGACGACCATGTGCATGACGTGACCCTCGTCGTCGCCAACATCGACCCCGATTACGATGAAAGCCATCCGAACCTCCTACGGATCAGCGAAGCGGATTCCCGTTTCACCAGCTGCTCCGACCAGACCATCTCCCTCGGATGGAAGGGCATCGAACCCACGAAGACCCAAGAGCATGACGGCGGGGAAGACGAGGAGGACGCCCCGGCGGGCAACCTCATTCCCGTCAACCTCGCCACCGGAGCGAACGCCATGCCGATGCCACGCAGCGGAGCCCGACTCGTGGAGGGGAAGATAAAACCTCCGAAGCCCTACACCGAGGCGACGCTGCTCGCCGCGATGGAACACGCCAGCCGCCTCCTGGACGACGCGGGTCTCAAGGCCGCGCTGGACGACGACGAATCCCATTCCGGCGGCATCGGCATGCCGGCCACCAGGGCAGACGTGATCGAGAAACTGATCCGATCCGCATACGTGGAGCGCAAGGGCAAGCAACTACGCTCAACCGAACAGGGGCGGAATCTGATCAACGTAGTGGCGCTCCGCCTGAAGGACGTGGCTCTCACCGCCGAGATGGAACAGGTCCTCTCCGACGTGGAACACGGGAACGCCGACCCAACGCAGACCGAATCCAGATTCCGGGCATTCGCCGCCGGTATCCCCGCCGACGCGCAGTCCACGGCAGAGCCCGAGCTCGTGCAAGCGAGGCGAAGCCGCGTGACGGAATCGTTCGGCCCGTGCCCGCGCTGCGGCCAGCCCGTCGTCAAGACCGGCAAGGTCTGGCAATGCTCGACCAACAAACGAGAGAAACAACCGGACGGCACATGGAAGGATGCGGGCGGCTGTGGCTGGAAACTATTCTCCACCATCGCGGGCAAGACCCTCACCGACGCGAACGCGCGCCGTTTCCTGGCCGACGGACGGATCCGCCTTAAGGGATTCATATCGAAAGCTGGCCGGAAATTCGACGCCATGCTCATCCTCGACAAGGAAGGCGGCGCTCGGTTCAAGTTCAATGACAAATAACAGAGGGACAGCCATGTCTGGTCAAGCAGAGTATGACCGGGGTCGTCTATGTGACTGATGAAATCAACATCATCGGGTGAGTTTCGTCGTATGGTTGCTGCTTCATGGAGTCAACCGGCGCGGGCAAGCATAGTGTGCCACTGGTCGGAATGGTGATCGGCGTGGCTGTCTCTATAGTGCCTAAGCATTGGGATTTCAGGTCATGCGGCTGCCTTTGGAATAGGTGATTTGCCGACCTTGAAGGTTATAATTCCCCTCATGGGTAAGAGGAACAAAATCGCAGCTATTGATCTGTTCTGCGGAACGGGAGGCCTGTCCCTAGGCTTGAAGCAGGGCGGGATACGAGTCGTCGCGGGAATCGACAACGCTTCAGCCTGCTCATACCCGTATAGCCATAACATCAAGGCGAAGTTCATCGAGCGTTCCGTCTGCGATGTGACCGGCGAGGATCTGAAGCGCCTGTGGGGGCAAGCGGATGTTCGTCTCTTGGCCGGCTGTGCGCCCTGTCAGCCTTTTTCCTCGCAGCGACGTGGCGCGGACACATCCCATGAGAAAAGCTGGCCGCTGCTAAATGAGTTTGCGCGGCTCGTGCAGGAGACCATGCCGGATTTCGTGACGATGGAGAACGTCCCGCGCGTCCAGTATTCGCCGATCTTCGATGAATTCGTAGCACGCCTGAAACAGGCCGGCTACGATGTCACGTATCGTGTCCTGTTCGGCCCCGACTACGGGCTTCCGCAGCGCCGTCGGAGGCTGGTGCTGCTGGCCGCATTAAACGATCATATTGAGATGCCTGAGCCGACGGTGGGAGCGGACCGGTACAGAACCGTGTATGACGCCATCCACGACCTGCCGTCCTTGGAAGCAGGGCAGAAAGACGATGACGACTCCCTGCATTTCGCTCGGAATCTTTCCCCGACCAATCTGAAACGCGCTCATGCCTCCAAGCCGGGTGGAACATGGGAAGACTGGCCCGAGGAGTTGAGAGCGCCCTGCCAGACCCGTGATTCAGGCAAATCCTTCAAATCGTTCTATGGGCGAATGGAATGGAACAAGCCCTCTCCCACGATCACGACGCAATCCTATAATCCCGGAGCCGGGAGATTCACCCACCCGGCGCAGGACCGTGCGCTCACGCTTCGGGAGGCGTCCCGCCTTCAAGGCTTTCCGGATTCATTCGTGTTCACCGGACCTTCGGAGAAGATTACGTTGAGCACCGTTGGGCGTCTGATCGGTAATGCGGTGCCTCCGGTGTTTGGCAAGGCCATAGCTCGGCAGTTCATCAAGACATTGGATGATAGGAAATAGTGATAATGAGTGACGAATACACTTTGACGGTCGATATGGCGACCGTGGACTCACTGGGACGAAACCTGTATTCCAATGCGGCGGCCGTGTTGTCCGAATTCGTGGCCAACGCTTGGGACGCGGACGCGAACAACGTGAGCATTGACTACAAGCCGGATGAAGGCTCTGGCAGCATCACCATCACTGATGACGGGTGCGGGATGGACACCGATACGCTCAATTCTCGTTTCCTGACCGTCGGCTATCAAAAAGAAACGGGAAGGCGATGAATCGTTCCGTTTCCACAGAAAATACATGGGACGTAAGGGCATCGGCAAGCTGTCAGCCTTCTCCCTTGCCGATATCATGCAGGTTGAATCCAAAAGAGAAGGCGCGGAGGCCAGGGGATTCACGATTGACGTTGCCCGATTGGATGAAGCGATCAAAAGCTCGGATCCAAACGAACGCCAATACCACCCGGCTCCTATCAGTCGGGACGGATTGACGTTGAACGACTGTGAGCATGGCACGAAGATAGTCCTGACGAGTCTTCGACGTAAACGGATCGGCCTGACCTTGGAAGCGTTGCGGCGGCGTATCGCTCGTCGCTTCGACGTGCTTGATCTCGGGCAGATTCTAGTGGTGGTTGCAACACCTGAGGTTTGAGCGGCCTTCCATGGTCACGTTGTCGGTTGTTGAGGTTATCACGCGGCGTCGAGCAGTTCGATGATCTTCTCGCTTGGTTTCATGAACCCGAGG
>ENA-OUNH01000017-OUNH01000017.1-human-gut-metagenome-genome-assembly--contig:-NODE-17-length-69183-cov-3.726946_pt1 | contig 69183 bp, 90 predicted proteins | sample MGYA00242806_ERZ504814 | MGnify/ENA primary metagenome ERZ504814 (study PRJEB26092, sample SAMD00036389) | human gut metagenome | host: Homo sapiens | study: EMG produced TPA metagenomics assembly of...
TATCGTCAGCACGCCCGACTATTTCCGTTACAACCCGGCAGATGAATTCATCACGCCAGAACAGATCGAGGAGATCGCAGCAAACACAAAGGCCAGTCTTTCCGGCACGGGATATGCTGTGCGAAAAACCGCATACCTGTGGATGACGGAGGATGCTCTGCGGCAGAACTATGCAAGGTACGAAAGCGCCGAGCAGTTAGACAGCCATATGAGCCGCATGGAGCACCGGGGGAATATGGTGATGGGAGATAGCAGAATCGAGGCTCTGGATAACAGCCTGTTTGACAAGCTGCAAGTGTTTGATGGAGATATTTCTCCTATGTTGAAGCCGGACAATAACGCCATTGCCATTGCGGTTTCTTTGGATGATTACGGCAATCTGCCCAATCCTGAATACTACCCCAAGGTTGGAGACACGATCACGGCTACCTATGCGGATGATGTGAAATATATCGACAGCCGCACCGGAGAACTCTGCACCGAAGATACACCGGAGGAGTACCTTCAGGCAAAATTGTATGGAGCCAGAGATGTAGAGTACACGGTATGCGCTTTGGTAGAACTTCCGTATTCCATGGGTTATCGTTATGGTGGTGATGGCTATGATGCAGTTTTGTCTGTGGACACCGCACAGAGGGACAGCGGTGGTGCGACCATTCCGATGCTCTACCTGTTCGACACAGCGGACGACGCTGACGAGGCCGAAGCAGAGCAATATCTATCGAAGCTCACTGCCGGTGAGTTTTCACCCTTGATGTATGAAAGCAAGGCCACAGCTCGCTCTGAGTTTGCTCAGTTCCGGCAGATGTTCCTTCTGATCGGTGGTATCCTCTGTGCTATCATCGGACTGGTGGGACTCTTAAATTTCTTCAACGCCATGATGACCGGTATTCTTTCCCGCCGCCGTGAATTTGCTGTGCTTCAGGCTGTAGGAATGACGAACCGGCAGCTCAAAACCATGCTGATCTACGAAGGATTGTTTTACGCAATGTCTTCCGTAGCGGCGGCCTTTATTCTGTCGCTGGCGGTGGGACCTCTTGCAGGGAAAATGCTGGGCAGTATGTTCTGGTTCTTTGAGTATCAGTTCACCGTTCTGCCTGTCCTACTGACAATTCCGGTATTTCTTCTGCTGGGGTTGCTGATTCCCTGCATGATGTATGACAATGCAGCAAAATGCAGCGTTGTAGAGCAATTAAGGGATGCTCAATAACTGTTAAACCAAGGGTTGGAAGGCATAGATGGTTAGAAAATAACCCACGGGATTTTGTGCAGATATTACATGTAAATATAGATGATTTTTTGGACGTAACATGATAGAATGGTTACAACAAAAAAAAAGAGAACACCCATGAAAACCAAGAACAGAAATCAGCATGCAGCTCTACAATCTGATGATGGAACGAGGTTACCCGGAGAATTTATGTGATCTTGTCACCAGAAATCTGAATACCGATTATACAGCAACAAGGATGATCGGATATTTATCCCATTATTCTGATTTGCCGGATGTAGAAGTTGTGGATGAAATGCTTGCTATTTTAAGTGACCGTAACGAGCTGATCAAGAAAAAAGAATCTGAACAGGCACAGACCAGGATCAGTGAGATTTACAGATTTGGATTAGATATTAAATAAAAGTGGAATAGATAAGAGGGAGCAAAATCTGCCCCCTCGATTATTTTTGCTCTAAAATATAAGCCAATAAAGCGTCGCATCCTTCATTTACGTCTCTGTAAGTTGCATCAAAATTCCCAGTATACCAGGGATCTGCGATATCAGCGCCTTTACGTGATGTGTAATCTAAAAGTTTAGAAATCTTACCATCCGGATCACCTTTAAGCATGCGGTTAAGATATTTTATATTGATCGAATCCATACCTATGATATAATCGAAATTATCATAATCGGAAAATGTAATCTGTTTTGCACGATGTGGTACTAAAGGAATTCCAACTTCTTTTAGTTTGTTTACTGTACCTCTATGCGGTGGATTTCCGATTTCTTCTGTGCTTGTCGCAAAACTGTCTATTACAAACTGATCACTCAACCCTTTTTCTTTTACCTTATAGGTAAACACGCTTTCGCTTAAAGTTGATCTGCAAATATTCCCCCAACATACAAATGCTACTCTTATTTTCATGATGTACCTCATTCTTCTAATAAATATACTGGAAATATTTCTCCCTGTCTCTTATGCCTCCAATGCATAGGAAAGAAGCTTTTTTCAAATTGTGATGAAACTGACGTTTATATACATGCAGTTTTTTCTTCTCAGAAACGGAATAGTGTTTCTCCACGTAGATATCATATCGTTTGAACAAACTTCGGAAATCTGTATCCTGCCTTTGTCCCCAACGGACCAGTACCCAGTTCATGGCATCTATATTCCAGTATTCGCTTGGAATTCCTGCCATTTTCAATATGGTAATCTGACGCATTGCCTGCATGGATAGGCGGCTGAGCTGGCGTTCACGGTGCATCTCATCCGGATCATTTTTCCCAAGCTTTTTCATTAATTTTTGAGAGAGTGTCTTTGTCCTGGAAGCACGTTCCATTACACGAACACTTTGATCAATGATATCCTGGAGCTGCACTGCGGCATTCCAGTAAGTCACGAAAGAAACGGACTCTTTTTCATCTTCCGGCGTAAGTTTAAATGTCTTAAAAACACGGTCTGTAACTCCAAAAATTTCCAGATTATAAGCTTTTCTTTTCGCCGGATTGGAAAGAACCGGTAGGCTTCCAGAATCTCCTGCATAAAAGCAGTTGTATCTATATCTTTATGCATATTGGCATCCGGATGGTAGACCTTAGCCAATGCATTTTTCGCTGAAGTAATTTCTTCCAGAGTCGCATCTCTGGATACACCTAAGATATCGTAATAAGTGCGTGAGCTCATTTTGACCTCCTAATATTAGATTCCATCTTTCTGAAATCACAGAAAATGGACAGTACTTCTAATATACGCCTGTAAAATTGAAAAGTCAATTCTCTCCAGACATATTTCCCCTCCATCGCTACTATACTGGTAAAAGAATAGTCCATGGGGGAATTGCAGATGAAGAAAGGTTTTACAGTGATTTTGCTGACTTTTTTTCTGCTGTATAGGATTACATTTCCGACAAGTGTAGTCCACGCGGAAGAAGTAGAAATAAGTGCGCCGTCTGGTATTCTTATGGAAATGTCTACGGGAACGGTTTTATTTGAAAAAGATGCAGATACTGCGCGGCCACCGGCAAGTGTTACAAAGATCATGACAATGTTGTTAATCTTTGATGCATTAGAAAACGGAACTATATCACTTGATGATGAAGTGTCAACTTCTGAGTATGCAGCTTCTATGGGAGGATCTCAAGTATTCCTGGAACCTGGAGAGATGCAGACGGTAGGTACGCTGCTAAAATGCATTTCTGTCGCAAGCGCAAACGATGCATGTGTAACTATGAGTGAATGTATCTGCGGTAATGAACAAGAATTTGTAAAACAAATGAATGCGCGGGCAAAAGGACTTGGAATGAAACATACAAACTTCGTAAACTGTAACGGATTAGATACAGATGGCCATGAGATGAGTGCCAGAGACATTGCACTCATGTCGCGGGAACTGATGACCAAATATCCGCAGATAAAAGATTACTGTACGGTCTGGATGGAAAATATCACGCATACAACTGCCCGTGGTTCTTCAGAATTTGGCCTGACGAATACAAATAAACTGATCCGGCAGTACGAATATGCGACTGGTCTGAAAACCGGATCCACCGGAAAGGCAAAGTTCTGTGTATCAGCAACGGCAAGTAAGAATGGTGTAGATCTGATCGCAGTAATTATGGGCGCTGAAGATTCAAAAAGCCGTTTTAAGGATGCGGTAACCTTATTGAATTATGGATTTGGAAAATGTCAGATTTATAAAGCAAAAGAACGGAAACTGCCAGTGGTTCTGGTGAAAGGTGGCAAAGAAGATCATCTAAAGATTCAATATGAGGAAGGATTTACTTATGTAGATACGGAAGGATCCGATTTATCGAAAGTCGAAGAAGTAACAGAAATTCCAGATGAAGTAAAAGCACCTGTGAAAAAAGGGGACACAATTGGCCGGATTTGTTATCGGATAAGCGGGAAAGAAATCGGATCCGTAAATCTAATCGCTTCAACACCTGTGGAAAAGGCAGATTTTGGAGATTATCTAAAAAAGATTTGGAAGAAATTATTATAACACTTGTCGGGAACATGGAAAATGTTTTATAATAAAGGGCACGAATGCGGGTAGCTCAGAATAATTTTTAGTCTGTTTTATGAAATTTTACTACCCGCAATGGATATAAAAATACAGGAGGCAGATTAAATTAATGATTACAGAACGTATTGATCATACATTATTAAGAGCAGATGCAACAGAGGAAGATATCCGTGGATTATGTGAGGAAGCAGTTACGTACGGATTTCATTCTGTTTGTGTGAATTCAAGTTGTGTTGCGCTTTGTGCCTCTCTTCTGAGAAATACAGGAATTAAAGTATGTACCGTGATTGGTTTTCCGTTAGGAGCAATGTCAACAACTGCGAAGATTGCAGAAGCAACAGCAGCAGTGAAAGACGGCGCAGAAGAGCTGGATATGGTTATCCATATTGGAGCATTGAAGAGTGGAAACTGGGATTATGTAAGAAGAGATATCGGTGCGGTTGTAGCTGCTGCCGGGGATGATGTGATTGTAAAGGTGATTCTTGAGACATGTCTGCTTACAGACGAAGAGATTCAGGAGGCTTGTCTTGTAAGCCGTGATGCAGGTGCAGACTATGTAAAAACTTCTACTGGTTTCTCAACCGGCGGAGCAACTGTAGAAGCAGTTTCTCTTATGAAGCGTACGGTTGGCTCTGACATGAAGGTAAAGGCATCCGGTGGTATTCATACACTGGAAGATGCACGGAAGATGTTTTATGCAGGTGCAGACCGTATTGGATCAAGTTCCGGTGTGGCGATTGCAGAAGCTGAGATGTCTGAGATACATACGATATGAGCATCTTAGGTTTTTTCACTGTTCTTTTTCCGATTGTGTGCGCGGTTATATTAGCAGAAATGTATCGGGAGCAGCATTCTTTTTGTGTAACACATTACGAAGTACATTCACCAAAGATAACCTGCACAGCCGAAAAAGACTCAGTGAACAGAATTATTTTTTTAAGTGATATGCACAACCATGTTTATGGTAAGCAGAACAATAAATTGTTCGAAGCTATAAAAGCAGAACAGCCAGATCTGATTTTAATTGGCGGAGATATGCTGGTGGCAAAAAATGACGTGCGATACCAAGAGGCACTGGATTTTGTCAGTCGTCTGCCGCAGCTCTGCCCGGTTTATTATGCCAGTGGAAATCATGAACAGAGAATCAAAGAGAATCAGGAAAACTATTCTTTGTGTTATGAAGAGTATCGTAAAAAGTTACAGGCAGAAGGGGTTTGTTTTCTGGAAAATGAAAGTTGCGATATTCTGTTGGGAAATCAACAGATTCATATCAGCGGATTGGAACTCCCACTGATTGTGAATAAAAAATTCCGCAAGGCGGATGTCACCGTTGAAGATGTACGCAGATGCCTGGGAGAAAAGCATACTACAGGAAATCAGGAAAAACAGCAGGAGACAACAGAGAATTTCGCAGACAACAGTTATCACATTCTGCTTGCCCACAATCCATCCTATATGGAAGCTTATAAGGAATGGGGTGCCGATCTGATTTTGTCTGGACATTTACATGGAGGATGTGTACGCTTGCCGGGAATTGGCGGCGTGATCACTCCGCAGGCATTTCTTTTTCCAAAATATTCAGGAGAGAGGACCGTGGAGGGAGAACAGACGATCATCGTCAGCAAAGGGCTTGGAACACATACATTTAATGTGAGACTGTTCAATCCGGCAGAAGTGATTGCAATCACCCTTTGCAGATAAAAGGAGATTATTATGGGAATACCGGTAAAACTGGAAGTATTTGAAGGGCCGTTGGATCTGCTCCTTCATCTGATTGAGAAGAATAAAGTTGATATTTACGATATCCCCATTGTGGAGATTACGAATCAGTACATGGAATATATCCGTCAGATGCAACGGGAAGATCTGAATGTGATGAGTGAATTTCTTGTTATGGCAGCGACGTTGTTGGATATTAAATGCAAGATGCTTCTTCCAAAAGAAGTCAAAGAAGACGGAGAGGAAGAAGATCCAAGGCAGGAACTGGTTGAACAGCTGCTGCAATATAAAATGTATAAATACATGTCTTATGAGCTCAGAGACCGCCAGGTAGATGCGGATCTGATTTTATATAAGAATCCGACAATTCCGGAAGAAGTTCTGGAATATGTGGAGCCAGTTGATCTTGACCTTTTACTTGGGGATCTGACAATGGTACAGTTAAAGAAAGTTTTTCAGGAAGTTATGCGTCGGCAGACAGATAAAGTGGATCCGGTAAGAAGTAAATTTGGCAATATTGAGAAAGAGGAAGTTTCACTCACAGATAAGTTTCTTTATGTGCGTGATTATTTACAGGAACACCGCCGGTTCAGTTTCCGTCAGCTTCTTCAGAAGCAGAAAAGTAAAATGCATGTTGTTGTTACATTTCTTGCAATTCTTGAAATGATGAAGCTGGGTGAAATTTATGTTGAACAAGAATCTACTTGTGGTGAGATCATGATCGAGAGAAAAGGAGACGTAGTGTAAATGGCAGGAGTAAAAACACTTCAGGCTGCAATTGAAGCTATTTTATTTACAATGGGAGAGTCTGTTGAACTAAGTAAAATTGCGAAAGCAATCGAACAGGATGAGCAGACAACCGAAGAATTACTTCAGGATCTGATGAAGAAATACGAATCAAAGAACAGAGGAATCCGCATCATTGAACTGGACAAGTCTTATCAGATGTGTACAAAGAAGGAAATGTATGACTATCTGATCCGTGTGGCAAAGCAGCCAAAGAAATATACTCTGACGGACGTTCTTCTTGAGACAATGTCAATCATTGCATACAAACAGCCGATCACTAAGATCGAGGTAGAGAAGATCCGTGGAGTAAAGTCTGATCATGCAGTAAATAAACTTGTGGAATATGGTCTGGTAGAAGAAGTCGGAAGACTTGATGCACCTGGAAAACCAATTCTTTTCGGCACGACGGAAGAATTCTTAAGAAGATTCAGTGTACCGTCGATTGATGATCTTCCGTCATTGAATCCGGAGCAGCTGGAACATTTCAAAGAAGAAGCAGAGGATGAGGCAAAGATCCGTATGGACATTTGATTTTTGAATTCTACAACTTGCATTGGAATCATAAAATTAAAAGAAGAATGGAGCTTCCAATATAGACAGGAAATCAATTGATGATAGAATTTAAAAGTGGTATTTCAGAATCTATTTATTCTTTGTTCGCATACTGATTGTCAGCATGATCATTGGAATTTTCTTTTCCGGTTCATATTTTTGGAACTACATCTGATCATGCAGGACAAAACTGGAAGATAAATGTCAGTTCTAACGAACGTCAGGTAGTTCCAGATGAGCTAAAACAATTATACGCCCTGTCTGCCGTCTTAATGGATGCAGACAGTGGGCGTATTTTATTTTCCAAAAATGGACAGGAAGAACGGGCAATGGCAAGTACAACAAAGATTATGACCTGCATCCTTGCATTAGAGAGCAGCATAATGGATTCAGAAAATCAGATTGTTACAGTAAGCGATCAGGCTGCTGCACAGCCAAAGGTACATCTTGGAATGGTTGCAGGAGAACGGTTTTATTTAAAAGATCTTCTTTATTCCTTAATGCTGGAGTCACATAATGACTCTGGGGTTGCAATTGCAGAAGCTGTTGCCGGAAGTGTAGAGAAATTCGCAGATCTGATGAACCAAAAAGCGCAGACGATCGGCTGTTATTCTACTTATTTTATCACACCAAATGGATTAGACGCAGCGGATTCAAATGGAATCCATCACACTACAGCAGAAGATCTTGCAAGGATCATGCGTTATTGTATTATGAATTCTAAGAAACAGGAAGAATTTCTTACGATCACGCGTACCGAAACCTATCAGTTTCAAGATGTTGAAGGAAAACGGTCGTTCAGCTGTTATAATCATAATGCATTCTTAAATATGATGGACGGCGCTCTTTCCGGAAAAAACAGGATTTACTTCAGATGCCGGATATTGTTATGTCGGAGCGCTGCGTAGAGATGCACGGACATTTATTGTTGCACTCCTTGCCTGCGGATGGCCAAATAATAAGAGTTATAAATGGTCCGATATGAGAACTCTTATGACTTATGCTTTGGATCATTATCAATATAAGACATTTGAAATTGAATTACCTGTCCGGCAGATATTTATTAATAATGGGATAAAAGCACATTCAGATACGATAGCTTATCCCGGTAAAAACGGAACCAAGATTTCTCTTACTGCAAATCTGACACCTGTTTCTTTCCTATTGAAAGAAGATGAAACGATTTCTGTTGACTATGAGATTCCTGATCAGTTGGATGCTCCTGTAAGGAAAGGAATGCAAGTCGGCAGGATTCGCTGCACGTTAAATGACAAATTGATCCGTGAATATCCCGTCTATACAACACAGAATGCAGAAAAGAGAACCTTCAAAAAATGTGTGAAATATATTTTCCACCTGTTTTCTATACAAAATTCGTACCAAAAAGCAGGAAATATTAAAAAAGATCAAGCGAGGTGATTAAAATAGTCACTACAATCTAAGACTTTCCTGTGCTAATATAAACGAGTGTTAAAAAACAACAACTAAATTGATTAAATATAAGAGAGGTACACATTATGGAAAACTGGAGGAAATACGAAAAGACTTACTTTATGCCACCTGAGCCATGTTATGACTGGGTAAAGAAAGATTCAATTGACAAAGCACCAATCTGGTGCAGTGTTGACTTGAGAGATGGTAACCAGGCACTGATCGAGCCGATGAGTCTGGATGAAAAGTTGGAATTCTTCCAGCTGCTTGTGGATGTAGGATTCAAGATGATCGAAGTTGGATTCCCGGCTGCGTCTGAGACGGAATATCAGTTTTTAAGAACATTGATCGAGCAGAATATGATTCCGGATGACGTTACGATCCAGGTTCTGACACAGGCAAGAGAGCATATTATCAGAAAAACATTTGACGCTGTCAAAGGTGCTCCACATGCTATTATCCATGTATATAATTCAACATCTGTTGCACAAAGAGAACAGGTATTTAAGAAAGATAAAGAGCAGGTAAAACAGATTGCAATTGACGGTGCAAAGCTTTTGAAAGAGTTAGCAGAAGAAACAGATGGAAACTTTACATTCCAGTACAGTCCGGAAAGTTTCAGGGAACAGAAGTTGACTATGCCTTGGAAGTCTGCAACGCAGTTCTTGAGATCTGGCAGCCAACAGCTGATAACAAAGCGATCATCAACCTGCCTACAACAGTGGAAAATGCTATGCCTCATGTATTCGCAAGTCAGGTAGAGTATTTTAACAAGCATCTGCGCGACAGAGAGAATGTAATTCTTTCTCTGCATCCGCACAATGACAGAGGATCAGGAGTTTCAGATGCTGAGCTTGGAATCCTTGCCGGTGCTGATAAAATTGAAGGAACATTGTTCGGAAACGGAGAAAGAACAGGTAACGTAGATATTATTACACTTGCAATGAATATGTTTTCTCAGGGTGTGAATCCGGAACTTGATTTCTCTAATATGAGTGACATTTGTGAAATCTATGAACGCGTGACAAGAATGAAAGTTTCTCCGCGCCAGCCATATGCAGGAGATCTTGTATTTACAGCATTCTCCGGTTCACATCAGGATGCGATTGCGAAAGGTATGACCTGGAGAGAGGAGCATGACTGTCAGACATGGACTGTTCCATATCTCCCGATCGATCCACAGGATGTTGGCAGAAGATACGATTCCGATGTAATTCGTATTAACAGCCAGTCAGGAAAGGGTGGCGTAAACTATATCCTGAAGCAGAGCTTTGGAATCAGCTTACCGGAGAAGATGAGAGAAGAAGTCGGATATCTTGTAAAAGATGTTTCCGACAAGGCTCACGAAGAACTTACACCAGACAATGTATATCATATCTTTGAAGACCATTACATCAATGCGAAACCAATTTTCAGTGTTGATGAATGCCACTTTAAACAAGAAGATGGAATTGTCGCAGAAGCAACGATTCACCACAATGGAAGCAACCGCAAGATCACAGGTGTTGGAAACGGACGTCTGGATGCTGTCAGCAATGCGATCAAGCATTATTTTGATATCGAATTTGAACTTGCATTTTACGAGGAGCATTCTTTGACAAAAGGATCTTCTTCCAGAGCTGTTGCTTATGTCGGTGTTATTTCCAACAAGAAGCGTTACTGGGGTGTCGGAGTTGATGCCGATATTATCAAAGCATCTATTGAAGCACTCGTTGTTGCAGTGAATAAATTGGATAGCGTACAGAGATCCCAGACATGCAAGGATGAAAGATTATTAGATATTACAAATTATATTTACGCAAATTATAAAGAAGTTACATTGGACGATCTTGCTGAGAAGTTCTTCCTTTCAAAACCATATTTGTCAAAATACATTAAAGAAAAATCAGGAATGACATTTGGGGATATTCTGAAAGAAATCCGTATGAAAAAGGCAAGAGCAATGCTTAAGAGCAGCAGTGCAACTGTAGAAAGTATTGCAGAATCTGTGGGATATCAGAATGTAGAGCATTTTAACAGAACATTTAAAAAACTGTATAATATCACACCGGTACAGTATAGAAACAAACCTTGATCCCGATTCAAGTTTGACTAAATTTGAAAATATAATTTTAAAACAAATCGCCTGACAGTTACCAAAAATAGTAGCTGTCAGGCGATTACTGTTATGCAGATTCATTATTCTGCTAATTCTTCCCACAATTCATACAATTCTTCTAATCTTGCTTCATTTGCAGCGCGTTCTGTTGAAAGTTTCTGGCACTCAATAGAGTTCGAATAAACTTCCTCTTTCGTCAGTTCCTCGTCAATCTCTGTGTTGCGATCTTCAAGTTTTGCAATTTCTTCCTCTGTTTTCTTCAACTCATTTTACGTTTACGTTCACGTGCCTGCTGTTCCTTCTGTTCCTGCCAGCTTAATTTTGAATCCGAAGCAGGAGTGGATGCAGCAGAATTGCCTGAATTGGATACATTTTCTGCATTTGTTTCATTTCCAGAAGCATAAGCAAGTGTCAGTGCTTCTTTTTCTCCAGATAATAATCGTAGTTCCGATGTAATTAACAAATGTCTGATTCACCAGTTCAAGGATACGGGAGGCGGTCTGATTGATAAAATAACGGTCATGGGATACATAAAGTATCGTTCCGCTGTAGTTATTTAATGCTTCTTCCAGAATTTCTTTGGAAGTAATATCCAGATGGTTGGTCGGCTCATCAAGGATTAGAAAATTTGCTTCCGAAAGCATAAGTTTGGCAAGTGATACGCGGCCTTTTTCTCCACCGCTTAACGTATGAATCTCTTTGAACACTTCATCTCCGGTAAACTGGAATGCAGCGAGTGTATTTCTGATCTGTGTATTGGTAAGATCAGGATAGTCATCAGAAATCTCATCAAAAATGGTCTTATCATCATGAAGTACGTGATGTTCCTGGTCGTAATAACCAATCGTCACTTTGGATCCAAGTGTGAATTCGCCCTGATCCGCTGCAATAACCTGATTAATGATCTTTAAAAGTGTTGTCTTTCCGGTTCCGTTATCACCAATCACAGCGACATGTTCGCCACGTTTGATTTCAAAACTGATATCACTGAAGAGAACCTGACTGTCAAATTGCTTTGAGAGATGTTCCACTGTAAGAACATCATTTCCGCTGATCTGCGATGGTTCCAGCGTAAAATGCATTTCTTTCGTACTGTCAACCGGTTTGTCCAATGGCGTAATCCTGTCAAGCATTTTCTCACGACTCTCTGCACGTTTAATTGATTTTTCACGATTGAAAGACTTTAATTTATCAATAACAGCCTGCTGATGTTTGATCTCACGCTGCTGATTCATGTATTCTTTCAGCTGTGCATCTCGGATCTGCTGTTTTTTCATTGCATAATCTTTATAATTTCCAAGGTACATGCGAACCTGTGCATTGTCAATCTCAACAACTTTTGTGACAACACGATTCAGGAAATAACGGTCATGGGAGACGATAAATACCGCTCCGGAATAATTGATCAGATATGTTTCCAGCCAGGCAATGGAATTCAGATCCAAGTGGTTTGTCGGCTCATCAAGCAGGAGGATATCCGGACTTGTAAGCAGTAATTTTCCGAGAGAAACACGGGTCTTCTGACCCCCTGAAAGTGTATCTGTCTGTTTATTAAAATCGTCTTCCGTAAACCCAAGTCCCTTTAATACACCTGTAATCTCACTTTCGCAGGCATAACCGTTTCTTGCATCAAATTCAGACTGTAGACGATTGTAGGTCTCCAGGCGGCTCTGCAATTCCTCACCTTCCAGATGCTTCAGTTCATGTTCAATGGAACGAATCTGATCTTCCATTGCAAAAATATCCGCTTTTGCACTTTTTACTTCCTCATAAATGGTATTTCCGGATTTTAAATCCTGACGCTGCGCAAGATAACCGAGTGTCTTTCCTTTCGCGAGAATAACCTCTCCACCATCAAGAGGTTCTTCTCCGATGATCATCTTAAGGATTGTTGATTTCCCGGCGCCGTTCACACCGACAAGAGCAGCTTTCTCACGATCTTCAATATGAAAGGAGCCGTCTCGTACAATTTCGCGTTCCCCAAACGCTTTTTCTATATTGTGACATGCGAGTATCATATATTTTCACCTCGTTTTTTGACTTCTAACATTATCATTATATAGAAAAATGTCGAAAATACAAGGAAAATATATGGATTTTAAAGGTTTTTGCAAAACAAAAGTTTGACAGAACTTTAACTCTTTTATATAATAAAGAGTAGTTTAAGAGTGGAGGGCTAAAAATTGGAACAAAGAAAGATATCACGCGCAGTCATTTCCAGACTTCCGAGGTACTATAGATATTTGGGAGATCTGCTGGAGGCTGGCGTAGAGAGAATTTCATCCAGTGACCTGAGTAAGAAAATGCATGTAACGGCTTCACAGATACGTCAGGATCTGAATAATTTCGGTGGATTCGGCCAGCAGGGATACGGATACAATGTGAAATATCTTTATACAGAGATTGGAAAGATCTTAGGATTGGATAGATGTCATAATTTTATTATCATTGGTGCCGGTAATTTAGGACAGGCACTGGCAAACTATGCTTCCTTCGAAAGAAGCGGATTTATTCTGAAAAGTCTTTTCGATGTGAATCCTCGACTGGAAGGCGTAACGATCAGGGGGATTCCTGTACGTATGGTTGATGAACTGGAAGATTTTCTTAAGAATAATGACATTGAAATTGCTGCACTGACACTTCCAAAATCAAAAGCAATTGAAGTGGCTGATATTCTGGTAGATAACGGTGTGAAGGGAATTTGGAATTTTGCACATACAGACCTTTCCCTTCCAAAGGATGTGGTCGTTGAGAACGTACATTTATCTGACACACTGATGAAGTTATCTTACAACCTTTGTCAGCAGGATAAAGAATAGAATCTAGCAAAGCTGCAAGGATGCTGTGGGACCAACTGACAAAAGGAGGTTTCGCAGCATCTGTTCATGTTAAAAGGAATTAATAATGATAGAAAGGTCAGGCGATAAGCATGAGATATCTTCCAAATGGGAAGCAGATGAGTGAAGCTGATGCACACACAATTCATGAAATTGGGATTCCATCCCTTGTACTTATGGAACGTGCAGCACTTCAGATTGTCGAGACAATGCATAAGAAAAATATTTCCACAGAAAAAAGTCTGATTGTTTGTGGAAGCGGCAACAATGGTGGAGACGGATTTGCAGTAGCAAGGCTCTTAACCGAACAGGGAAAGCATGCAGATGTACTATTTGCAGGGAAAGAAGCTTCTTTAAGTGAAGAATGTCGATGTCAGAAACAGATTGTAGAAAATATGGGGATTTCTGTATTCACAGAATTCCCGGATGAAGAATATACTGTAATAATTGATGCTGTATTTGGTGTTGGACTCTGCCGTGAAATCACAGGACATTATAAAGAGGTGATCGACTGGATGAATCTTCAGGATGCAGAAAAAGTTGCTGTTGATATTCCATCCGGGATCTGTGCTGCAACAGGAAAGATTCTTGGGACAGCATTTCGAGCCAACCTTACAGTATGTATGGCATGTGTAAAATTAGGCTGTGAGCTTTTCCCTGGCAAGTCGTATGCAGGAGAGAGCATTCCGGTTGCGATTGGAATTGATCCGAAATTTTTTTCGAATCGCCTGGATGTTTGTTATACCTTTGACAAAAATGATCTTGGAAAACTTCTTCCTTCGAGAATGATGAATTCGCACAAGGGAAGTTATGGAAAAGTTCTTATGATCACCGGAAGTCCCGGGATGGCTGGTGCTGCATTTCTTTCTGCCTGTGCTGCCTATACAGTTGGTGCCGGTCTAGTACAGATTTATACAGCAAGTGAAAACCGTCTGGCACTGCAGGAACTTCTTCCGGAGGCAATCATATCCTGCTATGATTCTTATGATGACAGTCAACTGTCTCATCTTCTTGACTGGGCTGATGTGGTTTGTATTGGCTGTGGACTTGGAATGGGACAGATTTCCGAAAAGATATTGAAAAATGTATTGAAAAATGTATCCTGTCCATGTGTCATAGATGCCGATGGACTTAATTTACTGAGCAGGAATATAGAGTTATTAAATCAATGTTGTGCACCTGTGATTTTAACTCCACATATGAAAGAAATGTCAAGGCTGACCGGATGGAGTATTGATACGATCATGGAAGATCGCTTCCAGGCACTTGATCAGATCATAAAACAATCCGGACCGGATACAAAATCCTCCATAATCTGTGTGTTAAAAGACAGTCGTACTGTTGTCGCACAGACAAATCGGCAGAGATTTGTAAATCTCGCTGGTAATAACTCTATGGCAAAAGGTGGTTCCGGAGACGTTCTCGCCGGAACGATTGCAGGACTTCTTGCACAGCATATGGCACCATTTGAAGCCACTACTGTGGGAGTTTTCCTACATGCCTGTGGTGGAGATGAAGCGAAAAAGAGCAAAGGAAGTTACAGCGTATTAGCCAGAGACCTGATTCAGGGTATGGCCGATGCAATGAAGAATGCAAAGGAGTGCAGATAAATTATGAAACAGTATAACAGAGTATGTGCCCGGATCAATCTGGACGCAATTGCATATAATATGGAACAGATGAAAAATCGCATTGGTCAGGAGGGACGTTTAATAGCTGTTATCAAGACGGATGCATACGGACACGGAGCAGTTCCTCTTGCGGAAATGTTTGAGGAAACGCCTTATATCTGGGGCTACGCTGTAGCATGCATGGGAGAAGCAAGAACTTTAAGAGCACATGGAATCAAGAAACCAATCTTGATTCTTGGCTGTGTTTTTCCTGATGAGTATGAAGAAATGGTTGAAAAAGAAATCCGTGCAGCAGTTTATACAGAAGAGATGGCCAAGGGAATGGCTGATGCTGCCGCAAGGTCAGGAAAGACCGCATTTCTTCACATAAAAATTGATACAGGAATGGGACGAATCGGATTCAAAGTAAGCAAAGAGAGTGTCGAGACAATTTCCAGAATCAGCAAACTTCCTAATATTAAAATGGAAGGAATGTTCACACACTTTGCAAAGGCAGATGAATTTGATAAGTCTTATACATTTGCTCAACATGAAAAATTCCTCTGGATGAAAGAACAGTTAGAAAAAAATGGAGTCCAGATCTCCTATTATGATTGTGATAACAGTGCCGGAATTATTGATTTTCCGGATATGAAGCATGATCTTGCCAGAGCCGGGATCTCTATTTATGGAATGTATCCATCAGATGAAGTGAAAAAAGATGCTGTTGACCTGAAACCGGCACTGGAATTAATCAGCCATATCAGCTTTGTAAAGGATGTGGAAAAAGGAACTTCCATCAGTTACGGTGGAACTTTCGTTGCGCCAAAGAAGATGCGGATCGCTACGATTCCTGTCGGATACGGTGACGGATATCCGCGTTCCCTTTCAAATAAAGGATATGTTCTTATCCATGGAAAACGTGCAGATATTGTAGGAAGAGTCTGCATGGATCAGTTTATGGTAGATGTAACAGAGATTCCGGAAGCAAAATTCATGGATCCGGTTACTCTGGTCGGAAAAGACAATGACGCCGTTATCCGTGTAGAGGATCTTTCTGATCTGAGTGGAAGATTCAATTATGAATTTGTCTGTGATCTGAGCAAGCGTGTTCCGAGAGAGTATTATAAAAACGGTACGATTGTAAAACAGATTGATTATTTCGAATAACCGGAATTATTGAAAGAATCCGGTTGACATGCATACATCCGATAAAACCGGAGATACTTTAGTATGTTCTTAGAAGAAAAACAAAAGGTTCTGAGAAGAATCAGAGAACAAATACGAAAAGTAACTGGAATATCGGAGTGTGAATGAATTGATAATTAAGCGGGGCGACATTTATTACGCAGATCTTAGTCCTGTCGTTGGTTCCGAACAAGGTGGAATCCGGCCGGTACTTATAATACAGAATAACATAGGCAACAGACATAGTCCAACCATCATCTGTGCCGCAATTACGTCGAAGATGAATAAGGCAAAATTGCCGACACATATTGAAATCTGTACAAATGATTATAATATTATGAAAAATTCAGTCATTCTGCTGGAACAGATCCGTACAATTGACAAGAAAAGACTGAGAGAATATGTCTGTCATATCGATCAGGAACGAATGAAAAAAATTGACCAAGCAATAAGAATCAGTCTGGATCTTACTACATAAATCCAACCAAATTCTTTACAGAACAAAAAAAGCGTGGTAAAATCATAAGGATAGTGCTTTACAGAACTTAGTGTGTATCTGTAAATGCAAGTGAATTTATATAAAATACATTGATACAATAGAAAAGGAGAATCAGAATATGTCAGGACATTCTAAATTTGCGAATATCAAGCATAAGAAAGAAAAGAATGATGCAGCGAAAGGAAAGATTTTTACAAAGATTGGACGTGAACTTGCAATTGCTGTTAAGGAAGGTGGAAGTGCTGATCCGACAAACAACAGCAGACTTCGTGATGTTATTGCAAAAGCAAAAGCAAACAACATGCCGAATGATACTATCGAGAGAAATATCAAAAAAGCTGCCGGAGAAGGAACTGCTGATAACTATGAGCGTATTACATATGAAGGATATGGACCGAACGGAACTGCTATTATCGTTAAGACTCTTACAGATAACAAGAACCGTACAGCTTCCAATGTAAGAAATGCATTTACAAAGGGATGCGGAAACGTAGGAACACCTGGATGTGTATCTTTCATGTTCGATGAAAAAGGACAGATCATTATTGATAAAGAAGAGTGCGATATGGACTCTGATGATCTTATGATGACTGTACTTGATGCAGGTGCTGAAGACTTTAACGAAGAAGAAGACAGCTACGAAGTATTAACAGCACCGGAAGACTTCAGTGATGTTCGTCTGAAGATGGAAGAAGCCGGAATCCCTATGGTTTCTGCTGAAGTTACAATGATTCCACAGACATATGTTGATCTTACAAAAGAAGAAGATATTAAAAACATCCAGAAAACACTTGATCTTCTTGATGAAGATGATGATGTTCAGGACGTATACCATAACTGGAACGAATAATCAGTTATAAGAAATGGGGGACGATAATGAGTAATTACAAAATGGAAACTAAATGTGTACAGTCCGGTTACAATCCGGGAAACGGTGAACCACGTGTGCTCCCGATCGTACAAAGCACAACATTCCGTTACACCAGCAGTGATCAGATGGGAAGACTTTTTGATCTTGAAGAGTCCGGATACTTTTATACAAGACTTCAGAATCCGACGAATGATGCAGTAGCAGCAAAGATCTGTGATATGGAGGGTGGAGTAGCAGCAATGCTGACTTCTTCCGGACAGGCAGCAAACTTTTATGCGATTATGAATATTGCTGAAGAAGGTGATCATATCGTATGTGCGTCTGCCTTGTATGGCGGTACATACAATCTGTTTGCTCACACAATCCGTAAAATGGGTGTGAAAGCAACTTTCGTAGACCCAGACTGCACAGAGGAAGAACTGAATGCGGCATTTCAGGAGAATACGAAAGCTGTTTTTGGAGAGACGATTGCCAATCCGGCATTGACTGTTTTTGATTTTGAGAAATTTGCAAAAGCTGCACATGCACATCATGTTCCGTTAATCGTAGATAATACATTTGCAACACCGATCAACTGTCGTCCTTTTGAATGGGGTGCAGATATTGTTACTCATTCAACTACAAAATACATGGATGGACATGCAGCCTGTGTTGGCGGTGCAATCGTTGATAGCGGTAACTTTGACTGGGCTGCTTACGGAGACAAGTTTGCCGGACTTACAACACCGGATGAGACTTATCACGGAATTGTATACACAGAAAAGTTTGGCAAAGCTGCTTATATAACAAAAGCAACATCACAGCTGATGAGAGATCTTGGATCGATCCAGTCTCCACAGAATGCATTTCTTTTGAACCTTGGACTCGAGAGTCTTCATTTGAGAATGCCTAGACATTGTGAGAACGCTGTAAAGATGGCACAGTATCTCCAGGGACACGAGAAAGTGGCATGGGTAAACTGCCCATCACTTCCGGGAAGTAAAGATTATGACCTCGTTCAGAAATATATGCCGGATGGAACATGCGGTGTTATTACTTTTGGATTAAAGGGCGGAAGAGAAGCAGCAGTAAAGATGATGGACAAACTGAAACTGGTTGCGATTGTAACTCATGTAGCAGACGCAAGAAGCTGCGTACTTCATCCTGCAAGTCATACACACAGACAGATGAATGAGCAGGAACTGTTGGAAGCAGGTGTACAGCCAGATCTGATTCGTTTCAGTCTTGGAATTGAGAATATTGAAGATCTGATTGCCGATGTAGAACAGGCACTGGAAGATTAATATAAATAACATATGATTCAGGAGGTATGGATTCTCATGATTTTGTATCCATACCTCCTGTTTTTGTATCCGAATTGTAGGTTTTAAACAGTAGTTAGTTCTTTTGCTTAAATTGTGGAGATTGATATGCAGAATTGGATACAATACATATTTTCCCCGTATTCTGTGCATTCTAGTAATAGTATTTATTTACTTTCAACAGGAGGCATATTTATATGAGCGAGGAAAAAAAGCAAAAATCAGATGAAATCAAAGAATTTGGTGCGTTAATGTTAAATGAAAATAAAAAGAATTACAAAATTCGTCTTCTGACAATTATAGGTGAAATTGAAGGACATGAAACAGTATCAAATAATACAAAAGCAACAAAGTACGAACATTTACTTCCACAACTGGCTGAAGCTGAAGAAAGCGATGAAGTAGAGGGGGTTCTTATTTTATTAAATACACTGGGTGGAGATGTGGAAGCTGGACTTGCAATTGCGGAAATGATAGCTTCTTTGGGAAAACCAACCGTTTCTCTTGTCCTTGGTGGAAGTCATTCTATTGGCGGTCCTCTTGCTGTTTCGGCAGATTATTCCTTTATTGTACCGACAGGAACCATGGTTGTTCATCCGGTTCGTTCAAACGGTACTTTTATCGGTGTGACACAGAGTCTGAGAAATATGGAACGTACACAGGACAGAATTGCCAGATTTATTGCTGCACACTCTAAAATCACAGAAAAACGTCTTGTTGATCTGATGTTGAACCCTACGCAGCTTGTAAAAGATGTAGGAACACTGTTAGAAGGAGAAGAAGCTGTAAGAGAAGGGATCATCGACGAAGTCGGAGGCATTCACCAGGCATTTAAAAAACTCTATGAATTGATTGATGAAAAACGGGAAAAACCTTCGGAAATGTAAATATAGAACAAAAAATGGCATCTGATCAAAGAAATTTTGTAATGACATGAATTTTAATTGATGTTATACTTGAAATAGTATGTATTCAATCTATCGTTTGATTGAATCAGTACAATGGTATAATAATTAAGGGGGAATCAGATGGCTGCAAAATCTACAAATACGAAAAAAAGTTCTACGAACAACACAGCGAAAGCAGCAAAAAATGCAACAACTAAGAAAACATCGACAGCAAAAAAAGCTTCTGCCTCCACAAAGAAAAGTTCTGGCAGTAAGACAAAAAGAACTTCAAATCATATAAATACAGCACAAAGTCAGGAAATCCGTTCAGAGATTCTTCTATTGGGTTCCCTTGCCATCTGCATCCTTCTTATCCTGAGTAATTTTGGTATGGGTGGCATAGCGGGAGGAGCAATTTCTTCTGTAGGATTTGGACTTGTAGGAGCAATGGCATATTTATTTCCATTTGTATTTTTCGGGGCAGTTGCTTTTTATATTTCCAATTAAAGGAAATCCTCATGCTTACATAAAAGTAGGTGCCGCAATTGTTCTGGTCATTCTCCTTTGTGGAATTTTAGAATTGATGTTTCATCCATATACTGCCGGGACATCTGTTTTATCTTACTACAAAGATTCCAGTGCTGATAAAAATGCGGGTGGATTACTTGGCGGAATTCTGATCAGCATTTTATGTCCACTGATTGGAGAAGCAGGTACTTATGTTATTTTGATCATTTTCTCAATCATTTGTATCATTCTGGTAACAGAACGTTCTTTATTAGCTCCACTTGGAAGACATGGAAAGAAAGCTTACCAGGAAGTGAAACGGAAACATCAGGAAACTGCTGAGATCCGTACACTGGAGCGGGATGCCCGCAAAGAGGCACTTGCGTTGAAGCAAAGAGAAAAAGTCGAAACTTCACAGGCAGATGCATCTTCTCCAAATGAGAAAAAGAAACGCACAAAGCGGACAGACCTTAAAGCATCAGGTATTACGTTCGCCACAACGCTTCTTTCAGAGGAAGAATCACCTGTTGGTGGCTTTGGGCGGACTCCAAAATCACCTGAAATGACAGAACTTGTCCCGGAGAAAGAGCCGGATTCAAAAGATCTGACGGATTCCTTTGAAGATCATTTTGTCATTAACAGAGCAGAACCGGCAATGGATGTACAGGAAGAGATTCCGTTTGACGATGCACTGCACCTTGAACCGGTACAGACACCCGATTCCCGACAAGAAAACGAGATGAGTTCTGAACATAATCCGGCTGCGGATCCTATAATTGAAAATAGCCCGGAGATAAAACAGGAGCATTCCAGAAAAAGCAGCAAAAAAGACGCGCAGGCGGTTGCCGCAGAGACAGCCAGTGTAGAACAGACCATACGGGAACAGGAGCAAAAACCACGGCCGGTTTATCATACACCTCCGCTGAATCTGTTAAAGAAGGGGAAGAAAGGCGGCGGTGATTCGGATGAACACCTTCGTGCCACGGCTTTAAAACTGGAACAGACACTACAGAATTTTGGAGTTGGAGTACATGTAACAAACGCAAGCTGTGGTCCATCTGTTACAAGATATGAACTTCAACCGGAACAGGGCGTAAAAGTAAGCCGGATTGTTGGACTTGCAGATGATATCAAGTTAAATCTTGCAGTTGCAGATCTGAGAATTGAAGCTCCAATCCCTGGTAAAGCCGCGGTCGGTATCGAAGTTCCGAACAGTGAAAATACAGCGGTTATGCTGGGAGATCTGCTGGAGTCAAAAGAGTTCAAAAACAGTAAATCGCCAATTTCATTTGCAGTTGGTAAAGATAATTGCCGGAAAGGTTGTTGTGACTGACATTGCCAAGATGCCGCATCTTCTTGTTGCAGGTGCAACGGGATCCGGTAAATCTGTCTGCATCAACACTCTGATCATGAGTGTTATTTATAAGGCAGATCCTGATGATGTTAAACTGATCCTTGTCGATCCAAAAGTTGTGGAACTAAGTGTATATAACGGAATTCCACATCTGATGATTCCGGTTGTCACAGATATGAAGAAGGCGGCAGGTGCTTTGAACTGGGCAGTTGCTGAGATGGAAAAGCGTTACAAACTTTTTGCACAGTACAATGTACGTGATTTAAAGGGCTTTAATGAAAAGGTCAAACATGGGGAAACCGGACCGGAGATTCAGAAAAAGCTTCCTCAGATTGTAATTATCATTGACGAGCTTGCTGATCTTATGATGGTTGCTCCGGGAGAAGTAGAAGGTGCTATCTGTCGTCTGGCACAGTTGGCCAGAGCAGCGGGACTTCATTTGATTCTTGCAACACAGAGACCATCTGTAAATGTTATTACCGGATTGATCAAAGCAAACATGCCTTCCCGAATTGCTTTTTCTGTATCATCAGGTGTCGATTCAAGAACAATTATCGATATGAATGGTGCTGAAAAGCTTCTGGGAAAGGGAGACATGCTCTTTTATCCATCCGGATATCCAAAACCTGTCAGGGTGCAGGGATCTTTCGTTTCGGACGAAGAAGTTCAAAAAGTTGTTGATTATTTGATTGACAAGAACGGAAATACCTCGTACAGTAATGAACTAGAAGAACAGATTTCAAGCAGCGCAGATCTTCCGGGTCAGGGAATGCTTCCGGGACAGCAGGACAGCGAGAACAGCAGGGATGTCTATTTTGCAGATGCAGGGAATCTGATCATCGACAAGGAAAAAGCATCGATTGGTATGCTTCAGAGGATGTTCAAGATTGGTTTCAACCGCGCTGCCAGAATTATGGATCAGCTATGTGAAGCCGGTGTTGTAGGCCCGGAAGAAGGAACAAAACCAAGAAAAGTGCTTATGACAAAAGAAGAGTTTGCAGAATATATGCAGAATCAGACTTCGTAAAATTTAACAACATCAAAAGTGATACAAAGGAGAGGGACAGATGAAAACAGATATTCAGATTGCACAGGAAGCAGAAATGAAACACATCAAAGAGGTAGCGGTACAAGCCGGTATTTCAGAAGATGAACTTGAATTTTATGGAAAATATAAGGCAAAACTTTCCGATGAACTCTGGAACAGAATCAAAGATAATAAGGATGGAAAGCTTGTACTTGTAACAGCAATCAATCCTACTCCGGCCGGAGAAGGTAAGACTACAACATCTGTAGGTCTCGGACAGGCATTTGCAAAACTTGGAAAAAAGGCAATGATCGCGCTTCGTGAGCCATCTCTCGGACCATGTTTTGGAATCAAAGGTGGAGCAGCCGGTGGCGGATATGCCCAAGTCGTTCCTATGGAAGATCTGAACCTGCATTTTACAGGAGATTTTCATGCGATTACTTCAGCAAACAACCTTCTTGCTGCAATGCTCGATAATCATATCCAGCAGGGAAATACACTTGGTATTGATCCAAGACAGGTTGTATGGAAACGTTGTGTCGATATGAATGATCGTGTTCTCAGAAATATTGTTGTTGGACTTGGACGCAAAACAGACGGTATGGTCCGTGAAGATCATTTTGTCATTACAGTTGCATCTGAGATCATGGCAATCCTCTGTCTGGCAGATGATCTTGCAGATCTTAAGCGCAGACTTGGAAGAATCATTGTTGCTTACAATTTCAAGGGAGAACCTGTTACAGCAGATGATCTTCAGGCAACAGGTGCTATGGCTGCACTTCTGAAAGATGCGATCAAGCCAAACCTGATCCAGACACTTGAGCATACACCGGCATTAGTACATGGCGGTCCATTTGCAAACATTGCACATGGCTGCAATAGTGTACGTGCAACAAAGATGGCTCTGAAGTTAAGTGACATCACTGTCACAGAAGCCGGATTTGGTGCAGATCTTGGCGCTGAGAAATTCTTTGATATCAAATGCCGTATGGCAGGTCTGAAACCAGACGCAGTAGTTTTAGTTGCAACAGTACGTGCATTAAAGTATAACGGTGGCGTTGCAAAGGCTGACCTTGCAGAAGAGAACCTGGATGCCCTTGCAAAAGGTATTGTAAATCTTGAGAAACATATTGAAAATATTCAGAAATACGGTGTACCGGTAATCGTTACACTGAATTCATTTGTAACAGATACAGATGCTGAAAATGCATTTATTGAAAAATTCTGTCGTGAACGCGGATGCGAGTTTGCCCTCTCAGAAGTGTGGGAGAAAGGCGGAGAAGGCGGTGTAGATCTTGCGCAGAAGGTTCTTGAGACACTTGAGACAAAAGAAAGTGATTTCCATACGCTTTATAATGATGAGCTTTCTCTGAAAGACAAGATCCGTACAATCGCACAGGAGATTTACGGCGCACATGATGTTGTATATGAACCTGCAGCTGAGAAACAGCTCGCCAAGATTGAATCTATGGGATTTGGTTCTTTCCCGATCTGTATGGCAAAGAATCAGTATTCTCTTTCAGATGACGCTACAAAGCTTGGAAGACCTGAGAACTTTGATATTCATATCCGTGAAGTATATGTAAGTGCAGGAGCCGGTTTTGTTGTCGCACTGACAGGAGCTGTTATGACAATGCCTGGACTTCCAAAAGTTCCTGCTGCAAACGGAATCGACGTTACAGATGACGGAAAGATCACCGGACTTTTCTAAAGTTTTTTATGATTGGCTGCCGGTCATGGTATTTTGTGACCGGCAATGCCAATTGTTTTCGTGGAGTTAGATAATTAATTAAGGAGATACACATGGCACAGTTGATAGATGGTAAATTAATCTCTCAGCAGATTAAAGATGAGTTGAAAGAAGAAGTCGCACAGTTTAAGGCAGAAGGCATTGATATTTGCCTTGCTGTTATTCAGGTGGGAAGTGATCCGGCTTCTTCTGTATATGTCAGAAACAAGAAAAAGGCATGCGCCTATATCGGGGTAGAATCCAGATCATATGAACTTCCGGAAGAGACTTCGGAAGAAGAACTGATCAAGTTAGTAGAAGAGTTAAATGCAGATGAAAGCGTAAACGGAATTCTTGTACAGCTTCCGGTACCGGATCATATTGATGAAGATAAGATCATCCGTACGATTTCACCGGATAAGGATGTAGATGGATTCCATCCTGTAAGTGTTGGAAAACTCTGGATCGGAGAAAAAGGATTTTTATCCTGTACTCCGGCCGGAATCATTCAGCTTTTGAAAAGATCCAATATTTCGATTGAAGGAAAAGAATGTGTGATCATTGGACGAAGCAATATCGTCGGTAAACCAATGGCAGCCCTTTTGCTTCGTGAAAATGGAACTGTAACCATTGCACATTCCCGAACAAAAGATCTTAAAGAAGTAGCAAAACGAGCAGATATCCTGATTGTTGCAATTGGAAAAGAGCGTTTTATCACATCTGAATATATCAAAGAGGGAGCTGTTGTCATCGATGTAGGAATGCATCGTGATGAAGCGAACCATCTTTGCGGAGATGTTGATTTTGCGGATGTTGAACCTCATTCTTCTGCAATCACGCCGGTGCCGGGTGGTGTTGGTCCAATGACAATTGCGATGCTGATGAATAATTGTGTTGAAACAGTTCGTAAGTAGGAGGAACTTGTAAATGAGGTGTACACATTGCGGAGCAAATATACCAGACGATCAGTTGATTTGTCCCGTATGCGGTGCTGAAGTACAGATTGTACTAGATTATAACCCTCTGGAAGACGTACTCGCACGCGAAGTGAAAGGCTCAGTAGCCGGAGCTACACGTCAGATCCAGGCAGATGTAGTCCGAAGACAGAATGTGAGCCAAAACCAACAGAACAGAAATCGACAAAATCAACGATCGAATCCTAATTCCACACGCGTCTTAAGCCAGGCGGAACTGGATAAAGTAAGAGAAGAGCGAAGAGAGCAGCTACGGCGTCAGAGAGCGCAAAGACAACGTCAGAAAACAGATGCAAAGCGTTATCAGGATGCCCGTCAGTCAACAGAGAATCTGCGCCGGACATCTACTGAAAGCAGACGCCTGCAGCAGATCAAAAAACAAGAAGCTGCCAGAAAAAAACGCCAAAAATTGCTTACGGTTTTTTCCTGCTCATTCTTCTGGTTGGTGTCGGAATTTATATCGGATATCAGAATTCCTATACAGGCATGATCAAAAAAGGGAATGCCGCACTGCAGAATAGTAACTATACTTCTGCAGAGAATTATTTTAACAGAGCAATTATAAAGGATAAATCAAAGGCAGAGGCTTATACCGGACTTGCTAATATCTATGTTGCCCAGGATGATCTTGACAGTGCAGAGAGCGTCTATCTCAACGCACTGGAGACACAACCGTCGAATGTAAATCTCTATAAAGCTGCAGTAAAATTCTATGAGAAAACAGAACAGCCGAATAAGATTTCTGATCTCCTGCAGGATTGTGAAGATAAGAATGTATTATCTGCTATGAATGATTATGTTTCATCTGCTCCTGAATTCAGTTTGAAAGAAGGAACCTATGATGAAGTACAGCAGGTAACATTAACATCTGCTACAGGCGGAACGATTTATTATACAACAGATGGTTCTGATCCGACGGAGTCAAGTACAGAATACAAAGAAGCTGTTTTGCTTCAGTCCGAAGGTGACACAGAGATCCGTGCAATTGCTGTTAATAAAAAGGGAATACCAAGTGCTGTTTCCAGTGCAAAATATTCCATTGAATTTCCACTTGTAGACGCTCCGGCAGTTTCTCCATCAACCGGACAATATAGTACAGCCACTCAGATCACGATTACGGTACCGGATGGATATACGGCATACTACACGATGGACGGTTCAACTCCAACCACATCCTCTGAGAAATATACTGACCCGATTGATATGCCAGAAAATTCACAAACAACTTTTTCAGCAATTCTTGTGAACGATAAAAATGGAAAAGCAACGGAAGCAACAACACGAAACTATATTACTACATATTAAGTAAACTGTGTAAAGTAACTAGAAAGTAACCTTGATTTTGGAAAATGTTATATAAATTTTCCAAAATAGGGTTGCTTTTTTTAGCATACAGAGTTATAATAATATCTGTTAAAAAAAATAACAATACTACATAAAAAAGGAGAGATTTGTTATGAGTAGATTTTGCTTACCAAGAGACATTTTATCATGGAAAAGGATGTCTGGAAGAACTGAAGAACCTGAAAGGAAAAAAAGCCATTCTTGTAGTTGGTGGCGGTTCTATGAAACGTCAGGGATTCCTGGATAAAGCAGTTAATTATCTGAAAGAAGGCGGAATGGAAGTTCAGCTGTTTGAAGGTGTTGAGCCAGATCCATCTGTTGAAACTGTTATGAAAGGTGCTGAAGCAATGCGTGCTTTCGAGCCGGATTGGATCGTTGCTATGGGTGGTGGATCACCAATCGATGCAGCGAAAGCTATGTGGGCATTCTATGAGTACCCGGAGATCTCCTTTGAAGACCTGATCACACCATTCAGTTTCCCGGAGCTGAGACAGAAAGCTAAATTTGCAGCAATTCCTACAACTTCAGGAACAGCTACAGAGGTTACAGCATTCTCAGTTATCACAAACTATCAGACTGGTGTGAAATATCCACTGGCTGACTTCAACATCACACCAGATGTTGCAATCGTTGATCCTGATCTTGTTGCAGGACTCCCGGTTAAACAGGTTGCATATACAGGTATGGATGCTCTTACACATGCAATTGAAGCATATGTATCCACACTGAACGGACCTTTCACAGATCCACTTGCACTGCAGGCAATTGAGATGGTTCTTGATTATCTGCCAGGATCTTACAAATGTGATATGGTTGCAAGAGAGCAGATGCATTATGCACAGTGCCTTGCAGGAATGGCATTCTCTAATGCATTACTTGGTATCGTTCATTCAATGGCTCATAAAACAGGTGCTGCATTCTCTACAGGACATATTCCGCACGGATGTGCTAACGCAATTTACCTTCCATACGTTATCAAATACAACGCAAAAGACGTTGTAGCTGCAAAACGTTATGCTGAAATCGCACGCAGAATGGGACTTGCCGGAACATCTGAGCAGGCTCTGATCAACAGCCTTGTTGAGAAGATTGATGAGTTCAATGTAAGACTGAACATTCCTAAGACTCTGAAAGATTTCGGAATCAATGAAGAAGAATTCAAAGAAAAAGTTGACAAGATTGCAGAACTGGCTGTAGGAGATGCCTGTACAGGATCCAACCCACGTGCAATCGATCCGGCTGCTATGGCTAAACTTCTTACATGTACATACTACGGAACAGAAGTTGATTTCTAAAATCAAAAATTAATAAAGGTTTCGGTGTTCTTATATAATAAGATAACACGGTAAACTTGTCTTAAACAATACGGGTAGATGCATGAAATTGTGTGTCTGCCCGTATGTTTTACTTGAATTCATAGCTGAAGTGTCGTATTATTAACAAAGAGCGAGTTGTTATTGTTTACACAATGTTTGAAGACAATAACGTCGATTTATTTACAAGGAGGAGAAACATGTATAAGATATTAAAAGCTGAAAAACTGGCTGATAAGATTTATCTGATGGATGTTCATGCACCACGTGTAGCAAGTCACTGTCAGCCTGGTCAGTTTGTCATCGTTAAAATGGACGAGAAAGGCGAACGTATTCCGCTGACAATCTGTGATTATGACAGAGAAGCAGGAACAATCACAATCGTCTTCCAGGAAGTTGGAGCTTCTACAACAAAAATGGGGGAACTTAAAGCAGGAGACAGTTTCCGTGACTTCACGGGTCCACTCGGATGCGCTTCTGAGTTTGTTCATGAAGACCTTGAGTCCCTTAAGAATAAGAAGATGCTGTTTGTAGCCGGTGGAGTTGGGGCTGCTCCGGTTTACCCACAGGTAAAATGGTTGAAAGCACACGGAATCGATGCTGATGTTATCGTTGGTGCTAAGACAAAAGATATGCTGATCCTTGAAGATCAGATGGAAGCTGTTGCAGGCAACTACTATCCATGTACAGATGACGGTTCTTACGGACACGCAGGAATGGTTACAACTATGGTAGAAGAACTTGTAAACAACGGAAATAAATACGATGTCTGCGTTGCGATCGGACCGATGATCATGATGAAATTTGTCTGTCTCTTAACAAAGAAACTTGAGATTCCGACAATCGTCAGCATGAACCCGATCATGGTAGACGGAACAGGTATGTGTGGTGCCTGCCGTCTTCAGGTTGGAGACGAGATTAAATTTGCATGCGTTGACGGACCAGAGTTCGACGGACACCTTGTTGACTTTGATCAGGCAATGAAGAGAAGCCAGATGTACAAATCTGAAGAAGGACGCGCAATGCTGAAACTTCAGGAAGGCGATACACATCACGGCGGATGCGGACATTGTGGAGGTGACGAATAATGGCTGATATGATGAAAAAGTACCTGTAAGAGAGCAGGATCCAAAAGTACGTGCAACAAACTTTGAAGAAGTTTGTCTCGGTTATAACAAAGAAGAAGCAATGGAAGAGGCTACAAGATGCCTTAACTGTAAGAATGCAAAATGTATCCAGGGCTGTCCTGTATCCATCAACATTCCAGCATTTGTCCAGCAGGTAAAAGAAGGAAATATCGAAGAAGCTTACAAGATCATTGGTAAATCCAGTGCACTTCCGGCTATCTGTGGACGTGTTTGCCCACAGGAATCCCAGTGTGAAGGAAAATGTATCCGTGGAATCAAAGGTGAGCCTGTTTCTATCGGAAAACTGGAGCGTTTCGTTGCTGACTATGCACTTGAGAACGATATCAAACCAGAAGGCGCAGAGACTATGAACGGTCACAAAGTAGCTGTTATCGGTTCTGGCCCGTCCGGACTTACATGTGCCGGAGACCTTGCAAAACTCGGATATGATGTAACAGTATTCGAAGCATTACATGAGCTCGGTGGAGTACTTGTATATGGTATTCCTGAGTTCCGTCTTCCAAAACAGAAAGTCGTTGCGAAAGAGATCGAGAAAGTAAAAGAGCTCGGTGTTAAATTCGAGACAAACGTTGTTATTGGTAAATCCACAACAATCGATCAGCTGATGGAAGAAGAAGGATTCGAGGCAGTATTCATCGGATCCGGTGCCGGACTTCCAATGTTCATGGGAATTCCGGGAGAGAATGCAAACGAAGTATTCTCCGCAAATGAATACCTGACAAGAAGTAACCTCATGAAAGCTTTCCGTGATGATTACGATACACCGATCGCTGCCGGTAAGAAAGTAGCCGTTGTTGGTGGTGGTAACGTAGCTATGGATGCTGCAAGAACAGCTCTTCGTCTCGGCGCAGAAGTTCATGTAGTATACAGAAGAAGTGAAGCAGAGCTTCCTGCAAGAGCAGAAGAAGTTCATCATGCAAAAGAAGAAGGAATCATCTTCGATCTTCTTACAAATCCGAAGAAGATCAATGTTGACGAGAACGGTAATATCACAAGCATGACAGTGATTAAGATGGAACTTGGTGAGCCAGATGCATCCGGAAGAAGACGTCCGGTTGAAATCGAGGGATCCGAGTACGACATCGAGGTTGATACAGTTATCATGTCTCTTGGTACATCACCGAACCCGCTGATTTCTTCTACAACAAAAGGTCTGGAGACAAACCGCAGAAAATGTATCGTTGCGGAAGAAGAGAACGGACAGACATCTAAAGAAGGCGTATTTGCCGGTGGAGATGCTGTTACAGGAGCTGCTACAGTTATCCTTGCTATGGGAGCTGGTAAAGCAGGTGCCAAAGGTATCGATGAATATCTGAGAAATAAATAATTGAAGGAAGATTGTACATAGGAGCGTAAGCTTCTTTGAGAAAATCGGAATTTAAAAAATATCCTGACAGGATGCAGAAAAATCTGTGCTTGTCAGGATATTTTTAATATACTAAAAATGAATTTGTCGTGTTATAATTTGAGGGAGACAACGGAAAAGTTTTTGTGACGTACAGCAATTTTGCTCAAATTAGATGACAACCTATTCGAAGATATGGTAAAATAATAAACCAAATGTTTGCAAATTTCCATAGAGTTCTATTGAAAAGAGAACCTTATGGAAATTTGTCATACATTTCAATAAACCTAAGAAGCAAAAATCTATTTTGGAGGAAACATAAAACATATGACGAATTATAACAGCAATGACAATCGATTTGATGGAAGATGCTTCCTTGAAGATGTTGAGATAAAGTTACAAAAACGACTGGAAGAAATAGGGCAGTCTCTCTCTGATGGACAGAAAGAGATTGATAACATGCAGGAATATTACTGGGAAAATTATACGGAGATGGATGAGTATGGTTACGAAGATTACGATAATCAGCAGGCACTCCTTCATCAGGTCAACGCTAATAATGAGAAGCTGCAATTAAAACATAGATTTGAGAAAATGTTAGATGCACCTTTTTTCGGACGTGTCGATTTTATGTATGACGGAGATGACGAACCGGAACCGTTTTATATTGGAATCGGAAATTTGCCGAAAAACAGGCATGCAGCCGCTGATCTACGACTGGAGAGCTCCGGTCAGCAGTTTGTTTTATGATTATGATAAGGACCTGCAAGCTATGAGGCTCCTGCCGGAAGACTGGATGGAGAGATTCTTTCAAAATGGCAGTTTAAGATTCAGAATGGAGAACTTGTCTATGCCTTTGAAAGTGATACAAAAATCGATGATGATATTCTAAAAAAAGAACTTGGAACAAACAGTGATGTAAAATTAAAAAATATCGTCCGCACGATTCAGAAAGAACAGAATGCAATTATCCGAAACACGAAAGATCGAATCCTTGTAATCCAGGGAGCTGCCGGAAGTGGAAAAACTTCGATTGCTTTACACCGAATTGCATATCTTTTATATCATGAACGCGACACTCTGAAATCATCCAACATACTGATTCTTTCACCGAACAGCGTATTTGCAGATTATATCTCACATATTCTTCCAGAATTAGGAGAAGAGAATATCCGTGAGATGAGTTTTGATCTCTACGCCTACAAAGAGCTTCGAAAAGGTGTCGCTGCAGACTGTGAGGATCGTTATGATCAGTTGGAACGTCGGATGAAGTTTCCGGATGAATCAGCTCAGAATCGTTTTGACTGGAAACAATCCAAAGATTTTATTGGTGAAATAGAAGGTTTCCTTGCGATTTTGGAAGATCGTCTGATGGAATTCAAAGAAATTGAGTTCCGTGGAATGACATTGACAGAAGAAGACTTGATCCAATTGTTCTACTATAAATTCACAGAGACTCCGTTATTGAAACGTATGGACGCTGTAAAAGACTATTTTATCGATTCCTGGGAAACTCTGAAAGGCAGAAATATTTCAGATGATGATCAGGAGATGCTTCAGATGAAGTTCGACAAGATGTACACAACGAAAGATATTTACACCATTTATAATTGGATGCTCGATGACTGTGGTTGTGATCTGTTGCCAGAAGTTCCGTACGAAAAACGAAAGCTCCCTTATGAAGATGTATTTCCTATGCTTTATCTGAAATATCGTCTTTCCGGTGGGAACTCAACTCATAAGAACATTAAGCATCTTGTTATTGATGAAATGCAGGACTACACTTATCTGCAATACACCATCCTGGAATCCTTGTTTCATTGTAGAATGACAATTCTTGGAGACCGTGCACAGACCCTGGATACAAAGCAACAGGATGTACTGAGATTTCTCCCTAAATTACTTGGACGTGAGATCCGAACGATTGAGATCAAAAAGAGTTACCGGAATACATTAGAAATTGCCCGGTATGCGGAAAAAGTCAGTGGAGTATCTGATCTTGAGTTACTGGACCGCCATGGAAAAGAAGTAGTAGAAAAGACATTTAACACAGATACGGAATTGCTTGATGAACTTGTCTGTCATTTAAAATGTCCGGGAGACTTTGAAACTGCTGCCCTGATCACAACAACAGAAGAGGAAGCTTTTGACTTAAGCCGTCTCCTGAAACTGCGTGGTATCAATGTATCCTATGTGGATCGTAACAGTTCCGCATTTAAGAAAGGTCTCACAGTAACGACATTTTATCTCGCAAAAGGGCTGGAATTTGACCAGGTTTTCGCACTTCGCGGTGCAAAAGAAAATCCGCTTAAAAATCAGGCGGAATATATCTGCGCAACAAGAGCTCTTCACGAACTCTATATTTATGAAATTACTGACAGCTTATCAAAATAACAGTTGACAGGCATGTATGATTAAAATTTATTCAGAAAGAACAGGAAAATGAAGATTACATTAATAACCGTAGGAAAGATAAAAGAAAAATATCTGCGAGATGCGATCGCAGAATACAGCAAGCGATTAAGCCGTTACTGCAAACTGGAGATTATAGAAGTAGCTGATGAAAAGACACCTGACCATGCAAGTGATGTCGTGGAAAATACAATTCGTGACAAAGAAGCTGAACGTATTATAAAATATGTAAAAGAGGATGCCTATGTGATCACGCTTGAGATTAACGGAAAACTTCTTAGTTCTGAAGAACTTTCTGCAAAGATCAATCAGCTTGGAATCCAGGGAACCAGTCATATTATATTTATCATTGGTGGATCCATTGGTTTGGGCAAAGAAGTGCTCGCAAGATCGGACTATGCATTAAGCTTTTCCAAGATGACCTTTCCACACCAGTTGATGAGGGTCATTCTGTTGGAACAGATATACAGAAGTTATCGGATCATCAACGGTGAACCATATCATAAATAGAAATCTGTCACAGAAAACGACTGGTATAGGACATCGTGATACATTCATATACTGATGACAAAGGATTTTTATATAAAAACTTCAATGAACCGAGAGCAGATCAAAGAAAAGATGATATCCGCAATGGATCTCCCAAAAGATGTGATTCAGAATGCTTCTGTTATAACCATTTAGGCCGAAATGAATTATGCATTGAAAATTATCGAGGCATTATTGAATACACAGATACACTGATCCGTGTGCAGACGCGGGCAGGACAGATCCGGATCCAGGGAAAACGACTCCGGATTCAATATTACACAAATGATGAGATGAAAGTATCTGGAACATTATCATCTTTAGAATTTACTGAGGGGAGGAATCCGGGGTGATTCATTGCCTGATCCGCTACTTGTCCGGTTATGTGAAGATTCAGATCAAAGGATACTCCCCTGAACGATTTCTGAATCTCTGCTGTTATCACCGCATCCGATTCTGGGGATTGACCCGTATCGGAACAAATTATGAATTATACTTGAGTTTATCTGATTTTCGAAAGCTTCGTCCCTATGTCAGAAAAACACATACAAAAGTCATCTAAAAAACGGTATGGCTTCCTTTTTTCTTTATCGCTACCGAAAAGAAAACTATTCTTTATCAGCATCTTCCTATGCATTTTTCTAATCAATTGTTACTCACAATTTCTATGGGATATTCATTTTCAGGGAAATAAAAGATGGACCGACACGACCTTAACAACGTTTCTGAAAGAAGAGGGGATTTATCCTGGAATGCAAAAGAAAAATGTAGATTGTCAAGGGATTGTCAAAGCCCTTCGAAAAGAATATAATGATATCGTTTGGGTATCTGCTTCTCTTGACGGCAGCCGATTAAAAATACAGATAAAAGAAAATGAAGATGCGTTTCCTATTATCTCATCTACTCAGGCAGATAAGAGTAACAAGACAGATCCTTTACCTGCTGATCTTGTTGCTTCTACTGATGGAATCATTACAAAATTAATTACACGCAGCGGCATTCCTCAGGTACATATCGGGGATTCTGTAACAAAAGGAACTTTACTTGTATCTGGGCGGATTGACATCCTGGATGACAGTGGTGAAATTACCGGATATCAATATACGCATGCCGATGCAGATATTTTCGCTGATACACAGATTTCTTATCTGGATACAATTTCCTGTTATCATAATAAAAAAGTATATACAAAAGAAACAAAAAAGTCCGGATTTATTCAAATCGGATCTGTCCGGTTAGAAACATGGAAACCGAAAACATCTGACCGTTCTGAAAAACTTTGTATAGAGCATCGGTTAAAACTGGGAGAAAATTTTTCACTTCCTGTTTTTTATGGTCATGAAACAATAAAAAAATACAGCTTCAAGAAAATAAAATATACAAAAAAAGAGAGCCAGACAATTTTAAGCAGTCGATTTCGCTATTTTTGTAAAGATTTAGAGGAAAAGGGTATTCAAATTAATGAAAAAAATGTTAAGATATATATATCTGCCGAAAAGGCAACGGCTTCAGGTACGCTCTATCTGAATCAGCAGATTGAAGAGGAAACAGAGACCGAAAGAATAACTTTAGAAAGGAACGAACCGGATGAGTCTGTCGGAACTGATCATTGATATTCCGGCTGAATACGAGATGAATGTATTTGGCCAGTTTGATACTTATATAAAGAAATAGAAAGAACTTTTCATGTCACATTGATTTCACGTGACGGTGCAACTAAGATTGTAGGAGATACAATTGCTGCACAGAAAGCCCAGCGTGTACTTACACAGCTTGTGGAACTTGCTAAACGAGGAAATACGATTACGGAACAGAATGTAGACTATGCAATCTCGCTCGTATTTGAGGATCAGGAAGAAGCCCTTGTTTCTATTGATAAAGATCTGATCTGTCATACACTACAGGGAAAACCTATCAAACCTAAAACATTAGGTCAGAAAAAATATGTTGATGCAATTCGTAATGGAATGATCACTTTCGGTCTCGGACCTGCCGGAACGGGAAAGACCTATCTTGCGATGGCAATGGCAATCACAGCATTCAAACGCGAAGAAGTAAGCAGAATCATCCTGACGCGCCCGGCAATTGAAGCCGGAGAGAAGCTTGGATTTCTTCCGGGTGACCTGCAAAGCAAGATTGATCCGTATTTAAGACCTTTATATGACGCGCTTTATCAGATTATGGGAGCTGACAGTTTTCTTAAGAATTCTGAAAAAGGATTGATTGAGGTTGCTCCTTTGGCATATATGCGCGGACGTACTTTAGATAATGCGTTCATCATCCTCGATGAAGCACAGAATACAACGCCGGCCCAGATGAAGATGTTCTTAACAAGAATTGGTTTTGGATCCAAAGTTGTTATTACAGGTGATTCTACGCAGAAAGATCTTCCATCCGGAACAATATCCGGACTTGATGTTGCTGTAAAGGTTGTAAAAGATCTGGAAGGGATCAACATCTGTACGCTGACAAGCAAAGATGTTGTAAGACATCCATTAGTTCAGAAAATTGTAAAAGCATATGAGGACTATGAGAAAAAATCGTCCAGACCGAGAGAAAACAGGAGGAAAAAAGGATGAGTCTTTTTATCGAAGAAGAGGGGAATATAAAGTTAGACTTTGATACAGTAGAGATTGCCGCATTAGTTATTGACGCTGCATTAGAACTTGCAGACTGTCCTTATGAAGCAGAGATCAATCTTCTTTTGACTGAGAATGCCCAGATTCACGAAATGAATCTGGAACAACGTGGAATTGACCGCCCAACAGATGTACTTTCTTTCCCTATGATCGAATACGAAGAACCGGGGGATTTTTCCGTGATTGATGAAGAAAGTGCAGAAGCCTTTAATCCGGAATCCGGAGAATTGATGCTTGGTGATATCGTTATCTCAAAGGAAAAAGTGTTATCCCAGGCTGAAGAATATGGACATTTACCCAAAAGAGAGTATGCTTTCCTGATTGCACACAGTATGCTTCACTTATTTGGATACGATCACATGGTTGATGAAGAACGTGTTGTCATGGAAGCGAAACAGAAAGAAATCATGGAAAAAGTCGGTATTTTCCGCTGATAGGATACATATATTAAATAGATTTTAAGGAATGGGACACTAGGAGGAAGTTATGTCTGAAACTGAGGCACAAACAACGAAAAAACGAACGAAAAAGGATGATTATATTGTCCAGGGTTCGATACTTGCAGCAGCAGCTGTACTTACAAAAATCATAGGCGTAGTCTACCGGATTCCGCTGACGAATATTTTAGGAGATGAAGGAAACGGATTTTATGGATATGCCTATCAGGTCTATGCAATCGCTCTGATGATTTCATCATTCAGCCTTCCGACTGCCGTATCCAAGCTGGTATCGATCCGACTTGCAAAGCGTCAGAGACGAAATGCATTCCGTGTATTTATCTGTTCACTTGCTTTTGCAATCGGTGTTGGATTATTCATCTCGCTGACAATCTTTTTGGGAGCAGGACTGATTTCAACACATTTAATGAAATCTCCACTTAGCGTTTACGCACTTCGTGTTCTTGCCCCGGGACTTCTGATCGTTGCAGTCATGGCTGTTATCCGTGGATATTTCCAGGGAATGGGAACAATGCTTCCAACAGCTATCTCACAGATCATTGAGCAGGTATTTAATGCCGTGATCAGTATTGTCGGCGCAAGTGTCCTCTTTGGCATCGGAACAAAAGCAGGAGAAAAATCCGGAGAGGAGCTTCTCGGACCTGCTTACGGTGCTGCCGGAAGTACACTTGGAACGGTTGTCGGCTCTTTATCTGGATTGTTATTTCTTTTGTTTATCATTTTTTATATAAAAATGTAATACGCAAACAGCTTAAAAGAGACCGCACCCAGAATGTTGAAAGTTATTCTTTCCTTCTGAAAGCATTACTTTTAACAGCAATCCCCGTTGTATTCAGTACCGCTGTATATAACATTAACCAGATTATCGACCTTACAATCTTTAATCATGTTATGGAGTCACAAGGCTATGTAGAGAAAGAATACATGGCTCTTCAAGGTATTTACACCGGTAAATACGACACCCTGATCAATGTCCCGATGGCAATTGCGAACGCACTTGGAACATCTCTTGTGCCAAGTCTTACAGCTGTTGTTACAGCAGGTACAAAGAAACAGGTTCACAGTAAGATTAACCAGACTTTACGTCTTACAATGGTAATTGCTATTCCGAGTTGTATCGGTTATTTTGTACTTGCTTCCCCAATTATGGTTCTGCTGTACAATGACTCCAGTGCAACACCGGCGCATCTGTTGATGGCAGGAGCTATCGTTGTTGTACTGTATGGACTTTCCTCTGTAACGAATTCCATTCTTCATGGATTAAACTACATGACAAGTCCCGCAAAGAATGCTGCAGCAGCTCTTGGAATCCATCTGGTAGCATTTGTACTGATGATGACTGTATTCAAGATGAACGTCTATGCACTGGTGGGTGGAAATATTGTATTTGCACTTGCAATGAGTATTTTGAACCTGCTCAAGATTCGAAAAGTCAGCGGTTTCAAAATCGATTTTATAAGCACTTTCGGAAAACCATTCGCTGCAGCAGCAGTGATGGGCATTGTAACTTTCGGCGTATTCAGACTGTTTGATACACTGATCGGCGGTCGTGTAATTCCAGTATGCATTTCATTGATTGTAGCAATACTTGTTTATGCGGTTGTTATGTTAAAGATCGGAACACTTTCTGAAGATGATATCCTTGATCTTCCAATGGGTGGACGTATCCTGAGAATTTCTAAGAAATTCCATCTGCTTCCAGCCGTAAAAGTAGAAGATAAAAAAATAAAAAGCCAATACTGTATGAAAAAAGGAGCGATTTGCGAATGAAAAAATACATGATTTGGCTTTTTTCTGTTTATTTCTGATTACCGGATGTTTGATTGCAGGTTATCAGGTTAGTTACAACAATCTACTGGAAAAGGAAAAATCTATAGAACTGACTAAAAATGAAAAAAATGATTCCATTCAAACCAGACGCAGTTCAGCCAAAGGAGAGTCTGTTTCAGATGATGCATATTATCTGAAAGAGCTGCATGGATATGTTGCGGTCTATCTGCAAGATGGGACAACCCTTTACGAAACAACCAGCCTATCCGTAAATAATCTGCCGGATGAAGTACAACAGGATCTGAAAAATGGAATCTATCTTAAGTCTGCCGAAGAACTGTATGGTTTTCTTGAGAATTATTCCAGTTAAAAAAGTGGACGAAGTGCACAGAATCGTGTATAATACAGAGTCAGCGGAAAGAATATCGCAACATTAAACGGAACAAGAAAAAGGAGAGAGATAGACAATGGAACAAAAGAAGATTGATCGTATCAATGAATTATATAAAAAATCAAAAGCGGAAGGACTCACTCCGGAAGAAGCGAAAGAACAGAAGATTCTTCGTAAAGAATATATGGAACTTATCCGGGTGAACTTAAGAAGCCAGCTGAACAATATTGACATGGAACAAAAAGATGGAAGTATTGTTAATCTTGGTGAGAAGTATGGCGAAAAATATATGAACAAGAAAGGAAACTAGGATCATGTTACAGAATTTACCACAGGATCCTGTCATCCTTCTGAGCGTCATAAATACAAAGCTCAGAGATTTTTATCCATCACTGGATCAGTTATGTAAAGAGATGGAAGTGAATAAAAAAGAACTTACAGATAAATTAGATCTGATTGACTATGCTTATGATGCATCCTGCAATCAGTTTGTATAAAGGAAATGAGAATGAAAGAAATAATTGAAAATGTAAAGCTGGTGGAGAATGCTCCGTTGGAAGAGCCTGCACGCCAGTATTATTTTATGGAAAAAGCAAAAGAATATGTTGCTAAAATGTCAGAGGAGCTGGGGCGCCCATTAGTCGCGGTAATTCAAACATTTGGTTGTCCGACTGTTTAAGAAAACAAGATGTTGCAATCTATTTGAAAATACAAGACTTTTCCGAAGAAAGGAAAAGTGAAAAATGAAAGAATTATCCTTCAAAATTCAGGGCGAATTTGTGTGTCACCTGGCCCGATCCTGGTTCTGGGACGAAAACCGCGAATACGAGAAGTGCGAAGAACTTCTTCTTTCCTGTCTTATGACGGACGAAATATCCGAAGAAGAAAAGAAGAAAATTGTCGTTGAAATCCTGGAAGGCCGGAAGATTCTTGTCGGCGTGAACGAACTTGAACTTGTTGAGGACGGCGAACAGATCCGGCCACTGACTGATAAGTTCAAAGAGTACCAGAAAAAAGAAATGATCCAAAAAATCGAAGAAGACATTCAACGCCGGCCACTGGCTTATCTGGATCCGTATTCTTGCGACAAAAATATAAATGAATACAAACCGGTTGACAATCTGGTTTTCGACGATGAACAGGATATTCAGGAAGCCTTCGGCCGCCACTTGACGCCATATCAGGAAGCCAGATTGTGGGCCTATTCTTCCGAAAATTTATGGTATCATGCCAGCCGGCTTCTTCCTGGATTCTGGGACGAAAAGGAACGAAAGTATCTGGATAATGGCTTTTATTTAATTGAGCGGCCGAAACTTGTCTATGAACTAATTGGCGGCCCGGTAACAGATCAGAACGAAGAAAAGTTGTTCGCGCTGTTAAAAAATCACTTGAAATCGCTTGTAAATAATGGGTTTGCCACCGGCGAGAAGGCGAAAGAAATCATACACCGCAATATGAAGTATGACGCGGCCATGAAAGAAATTAGCCAGGAGCGCCAGGAACAGACAGAAGAAAAACCGAATTCCGATCAGTTGAATAGAACCACACTCCCGGACGATTTTCTTTCCGAATATGGATTGATAGATCCTTCCGGCAATTATTACAGTTGTTCGTTTGCTGGACATCATACGAAAGCGCATTATATTTTAAAGGCCAGGGAAAGAAAGTTTTATGATTTCGACGAAGCCCTGGACAAATTATATTCCGACGGCTGGGCGATCATTCGGAACCCGGATCCGCGCGGAAGTGTATTCTTTGATTACAAGGCCGACAGGCGACCGACAAAACGCCAGATCGACACCGCTTTCGATCACATGATAAGATTTAATGAACGCACACTTCCAGGAATTAAAGAATATCTTGAAAACGAATGAACCGAAGCCGCCAGAAATGGCGGCTTTTCACTTTATAGTGTAAAAAGTAAGAAAATGTATAATAAATACTTGACATATTACACTTTATAGTGTATTATATAGCCATAACAAAGGAACACACAAGGAAAGGAAATAAGCACATGGCTAGTATAGAATTTATTCAAAAAAGAGTTGACGGCGCAAAAACCAAAATCGAAAAACTGAATAAGAAGCTGGAAAGAATTGAAATTGCTAAGGCTTCCAACTATGAAGAAAACAACCCGTATTGTTATAGTGATTATGACCTTCGATACACGGTTCGCGATCTTGAAGAAGCGAAAGGCAAAACCTTCAAAAATACGAAAATCAGCTTGCAAAAGAACAAGAAAAGGCTGGAAATAGAAATGTTAAAGCGATCAACGACTTCCTGGACAAATGGTTGCAAAACTGTATTGAATATTTCGATTCGGAATATCCAAAATACCAGGCCGCCCGGGAAGAATATTTTCGAAAAGATCGGGAGTATTGCCAGCGCTTTAACAACAGAAGCAATCAGACACCAGAAGAAAGAAAAGCAGACAGAAAAGAACACGACAAAATGAAAAGAGATTTCCGCGCGGCATGGGCGCACGTTACACAGTTCGATCACGGTTCCCTTCCGTGGCGCGAAACAATGGTGAAAGATCTTACCCAGGAAAGAATTCGAAAGTATGATGATATTATCGAACGGACAAACGAAATTGTCGGAAAGATAACCGACGCCAGTAAACTTCGAGTTTCTCCGAAAGGAAATCTTGATGGTATAGTTATCGGCGAAAAAGGCACAGCAAAAGTCCAGACAATCGGTGCTGGTGGATATAATATTCAGTGTTTCCATTTTCGGACGCTTATCAATCCGATGTAAAGAAAGAGCCGCCCGAAGGCGGCTTTCTTTCTAGTCTTTCCCGTTCGGCCCGTGTTCACAAGCGATTAACTGTTCACCGCAGATCGGACACCGTTCAATTCCACATTTCCAATGGTGCCAGCGGCCGGCCTGGGCGGAACATTCAGGACACACAGCACCGGAGACGCCCTGGAACTTGTCGCCTGGATCCCCGACTTTGATCCGGCGGTATGGCTTGCCGGCAAAATCGAAGGTTCTTGTCCGACATCCGCACGTCGAACCGATACGGCCGCCGCACTTCTGGCAGGCCGGAAGATCCGCCGGGGTTGAATATGTGAATTCATGGACAAGACCGTTCACGAACCGGATTGACCGGACACGGCCTTCCAGAATTTCGATCCGGTCGATTACCTGATCGACAAAATCCTTCAGGATTTCGTTGTCCAGGTCAAGGGCCATCTGGATATAATCAACGTGTTTCTTCGAAACGATCCTTTGAGCGACCAGGAACGCCGACGCCTTCCTGATGAATTCCAGGTCGGCCAGATCGTCCTTGTCGCCCGTGGCCTGGCTGGCTTCGATCTGTTTTTCATATCCGGCGATCTTATTCACAAGATCCCTTTTCTTCTTTGCGAATTCTTCTTTCGTCATGGAATCAGGATCGTAAAGATAAAGATCCGTCAACCGATCAATCGCGGTCTTGCACTTGTCAAGTTCGCGTTTCAGAATGGAAAGTTGTTCGGCCGCCGTGTAATCGTCGTCGCCGTCTGAAAGGTTAATGTCCGGCAGATACGCACCTTTTCCGACTTCCTGGAAGGCCAGGGCGTCGAACGTCCGGCGAAGGCTTTCTTTGCTGACCTTCATATTTTCGAATTCTGGCCCTTTCAATAGTTCCTTTTCCAACTGTTCCAGGGTTTTAATGTTCTTAAAATTCTTCTGGATCCGCGCCAGGTTCGCCGCATAGTTAAAGATAAACGGGCCGATATAGCTTTCATTTACGGTCTTCGAGTTGTCACAATCCATCATTCGCGATCGCTGGGCGCAACGGTACATTGACGGCCGCCAGCCGTTCGCCCTGGCTCTATCCTTCGACGCGATCATATTCGCGCCGCACTTGCCGCACACCAGCCGGCCGGAAAAGGTGTGAACGTACTTCCTGGCCCGAAGTTCGGATGTGTCGCGGCTGGTTCCGTTTTCATCCATTATCGCGTTGCAACGGTCGAACTGTTCCTTTGTGATAATGGCCGGGTGGTTATTTTCCCGGACGATCCATTCGCTTTCCGGCTTCAATGGGCCGCGGCCTGACTCACGCAAATTATACCTATATGTCCCGATATAGAATGGGCTTCGGATAATATCACGGATCAGCTTCGAAGTCCACTGGCCGCCACGCTTCGACGCGATCTGATTGTGGTTCAGATACCGGGCGATTTTTGTCGTGGAACGAACCCGTTCGTATTCGTCGAAAATAAACTGAACGATCTTTGTTTCTTCTGGATCTGGTTCCGGGAATTTGATTTCCGGGTTCCAGCGATAGCCAACCGGCATACGCGCGCCATTCCACAAGCCCTGTTCCGCGCGATCCAGCATGATTCCGGTTACACGTTCGGAAGTCATGTTCCGTTCAAGTTCGGCGAAAATCAGAATAATTTTCAACATAGCTTCGCCGATGGCGGTCGAAGTGTCGAACTGTTCATTCATCGAAATAAAAGTGACCTTGTGGTCTTTCAATTCCTGATACATCGCCGCGAAGTCCAGAAGATTTCGGGACACGCGATCCACCTTCCAGACGACCAAGTGGGAAAATTCCCCGTCCCTGACACGCGACATCATTTCTTGAAAATGCGGCCGATCGGTATTCTTCGCCGAATATCCGTCGTCTTCAAAAATCACAAAATCTTCAATCCCTAAAAATTTACAGTATTCCTTTAATTTTTTGCGCTGAAAAGGAAGACTGTCTTTATCAACCTGATACCTGGTCGAGACGCGGACGTACAGAGCCGCTTTCTTTTTCGACCAGAATTTCAGGATCTTTTTCTTATTTCTGACATAAGCCATGAAAAGCCCCTTTCTTCAGGAACCGAAAAAGGGTATAAAAAAGAAAGCCGATTGCATTTCCCGGCCTTCTCTGCTATAATATAGGGTGCTTATTTCCAATATCAGAAGACCTTTTTTCGGTTGCCTGGTATTAAAGCCGGTCAGTGATTGCAGTCGTTGACCGGCTGTTTTTTATTCAGTTAGTTTAATTTCTCAAGTTCATATTTTCCGTTTACTTCTGAAATGTTGCAACGCATTGTTTGAGCGGCCAGAAAGTACATATGTTTACAAGGCTTCTGTCGGCGTTTGAAGTCCTGGCACGTACAATTTTTAAGCGTCACAAGATACACATTTCCAGTCGTCCCGATAATCTTTCCACTGTACCCGTTGGACAAAATCGCCTTCACCTTCAAATTCTGTTCAACCGCGCGTTTGATCCGGTCTTGTTGCGGCGGCGTTTGATGGATAGAGTCGTCGAACGGAAGAAATATCCGATCACTTTCCAGGGCCTTCTTCACCGTCTTTTCGCCAGATTTCAGAAACAACACAAATAACAGTATGAGCAATACAATAAATATAATCATTCGATCATCCCCCTTATTAGTGCAAGCTTATAAATATGCTTACAAGGTAAATGATCGGCTTTGAACGTGCCACACTGACACATCCCCAGGCCGCACCAGACTTCTTCCTGGTCGTCCGGCGCCTTCATCCTGGCGAAACACTTCTTTTCACTTTCGAAGTGAACGGAAATATCTTCTTCCTTCGCCTGGCGAAGTTTTTCTTTCTGGCCCGGCCGCTGGTGGACTTCATCGGCCCACCGGTGAAACGGCGCTTCGTCGCGTTCCTTTCTTTTTTGCCATTTCAAGTATATATGGATCTTCCAGGCCCACACAGCCAGGAAGACGACCGCGGCACCGATGGCGATCTTCACGATCATTCAATCACCCCTTCCAAAAAATACCGGTACACCTTCGATTCCGTTAAACTTATAATGACTTAGCCCGGCCTTTTCAGGAAAAGGGGTGGTGCTAATGAAGAAAATTAAATACATAGAGTACAAGAGTCGTCGCGTCTACGCGATATATTACGCAAGTTGTCAAGTAATGTATTATAATTTAAGGTTCAACGGAAGGACGAAGATATACTTGTTGATCTGGTAGCTTTTTAAGTAAAGGCCGGGTGGTTTTACACCTAGCCCGTTTCTTTGTTCCGTTCTGGTTCGACTGGCGGAAATTCCTTTTCCAAGTCTTCCGGTGTCTTCGGCACATCGCCGAACAAGTCTTCGTCCATTATTCCGGTTTCTACCACGTTATAAAAGAAATCCCGTACCGTCTGGCGCTGTTCAGTGTCTAATTTCAAATACTGATAAACCAGATTATAACTAAAATCATCAAGCCCGAATTCCTTTTTTAATTGTTCCATTGTGGAAGAAGGCGTTTCAACAAACATCGGTTCAGTGCCGTTCACAATCCATTCTTCGTTTACATCGAAAACACTACACATTAACTTGATTAAAGAAAGTTTCTGATCCGGCCGCGCAAGGGCGTTTCTTTCTATATTGTTTATTACGGAACGGCTAACCCCTAACCTTTCACCGAATTCAGTTTGCGATAAATGAAGATATTCTTTTCGCAACTCTTTTAATTCTTTCGTGCATTTCCATATTTGACTTAACCCCCTTTCTGTAAAGGATGATTATAGTATATACCGTAAAAATGGTTTAGTCAAGTCAAAATAATTCAAAAACTTCCAAAAATGACTTGACACAACCAAAAAGCGTTATATAATGGCTTCATCAAGTCAAACAGATACAACAAAATGACTTGTAAAACAAAAAGGCGCCGCCCCTGGTACGGACGACGCGCTGAATGAAGAAGGGCTTTCTGATTACTTGAACCCATAGAAATAAGTGCAACCGCACTTTTCACACGGTTTCAGATAACCGAAGCGGCTATCTTCTGAAACTGGTTTTACATTCTGAATGTGTTCGTTACAGTTGTTACAGATGTAATCGCCAGGCTTCACTTCAAGAAAGCCTTCTTCTTTCGGAATGACGTAAATCATTTCGAAGCCCCCTTTCCTATGAACTAGATCGGGGCCGGGTGGGCTGGCCCTGATAGGTTCATTATAAAGGGGAAGACTTCGAAAATCAATCAGAAAGGGGGCCGTATTTATGGCAAATACCACCACAGACAAAAACGTCACGATGGTTCGCAAGGAAGACAAGAACTTCATTCGTTCCATGATGTCACTTCCCCAGGATAAGAAAATTTTGATCCAGGGAATTCTGATCGGCCTGGAACTGCAAGAGAAACAGACCGCAACGGCGGCCAGATAAGGCCGCCAGCACTTCGACATATAGCCAGGAAGCCGACTGCAATCGGCGGCTGATGTTGGAAATAAGCGAAAAGAGGTAAGAAAAATTGAATAAGGATTGTTACAGCATTTATGACACATCCCTTTCATTTGTCAACAACACAGAAAGCAATGGGCCGGATTGGCACAGACAACGCTTTCATCATTATGCGCTTTTACATCGCGTGTTTAATATGTTGAGAAATGAAGGCTTCGAAATCGAAAAGGATAAAAACGTCCATAAGGTTATTAGAAAAAGCCACTTTGTAGGACGACGCGGAGATCTGGAACTTCACGCGGAACGCTATCCCAGAGGATTCAAGATTGAATTCTTCCAGAATGTGAGTTTTGAAAATCCAAACGGCGGCCGGTATGATTTCGAAAAATTTCAGAAAATGCCCTATTTGATACGGCTTCAGTACATAAAGTACATGAATAAAATTGTCTATATCGTGAACCAGCTTGAAGATCTGGCGCCGGATCAATCCCGGTTAAACCCGAAGTTGGCGGAAGAATGGATCAAAGCCCGTTATGTGGAAGAATGGCACCATGAGCAAAAGGACATGAATTTTAATCTTACAGACACAGACGGGGAAGAACAACCGTTATATAACGGGTTAGACCGCGACAAGAAAGTCCTTCGGAATGGAGATATTAAGTATTTCCGCCACTGGAACGGCTACCTTTACCGGGGGCGCGTTTATCACAATATCAATAATATGTGGTGGGTTATCGTTGATAAATACACGGTTAGAAATATCGCCGCGTTTGATTTGTTCGACCTTACGCCGGAAGACAATCTTCACCGGATGAAGGATCCGACACGATCAGAAGGTTATAAAAAGCATATAGCCAACCTGGAAAAACTGAAAGCCGAAAAGACAAAGGAACTTGTGATTGAGTTAAAACGCCGCGGCTATGCGGTGAAGATAGAAAGGAAATAAGCACATGGCACAGGAAAAGGAAATCAAAAATTTTGTTTTCAACTACACCGACGGCACAAGCGAAACCGTCGAAAAGGGTTTCTTCTGTCATATCAAGGATGAACCGAACGGCGAAGCGACATTAAGTTTTGAATTTGCCGGTGTATCTGGAAAAGATCTGACACAAATTGTTCTGGGTTGCGTCGAGTTGGGCGCACGCCTGGGAATGTTCGACAAAAAGGAAAGTGAGGAAATGAGCGAATGAGTAACACAAAGGAAAGCGTTGTTTTGAAGTATGACGACATGGGGATCCCATCCATCATGTTAAAGGTTGAGAACACGGCGAAGACGCCGGAAGAAGCCGACAGAATGTTCTTCGTGCGTGGTGTTGAGTATGACGCCGTATATCTTAGCCGCTTCGTGAATTGCGTCCAGAACGGCCGCGCGTATTCGTTGCCGCTGATGGATCCGAAGGTATCTATCAACATGGACGACGCGATCGCGGCTTGCAGAAAGAAGGGCGCTGGCTGGCACTTAATGACCGCCATCGAATGGAACTGGTTAAGAAAGCACACGAACCCGGATGTCCACGGAAACACCTGGAAAGGCCACTATCACAATGACGAAACCGAAGTCGGAATCAAAGTCCCGAACACCTGGCGGACACTGACCGGATCCGGCCCGGCTTCCTGGTTCCATAACGGGAACAAAGAAACGGGCGTCGCTGATGTGGTCGGCCTGGTTTGGAAAATGATCGCCGGTATGCGCTTGAAGAATGGTGTCTTCCAGTATATGCCAGACAACGACGCGGCACACGCGGAAGCCGACCTTTCCGAAAGAAGCCAGGAATTCAAGGAAGTTCACATTGACGATCTTCCGTTCCCGGATCCGGTAAAGATTGGCCCAGGCGAAGACGGTTTGATGATTACAACGTCCGGCGAAGTGGAAGGCTGGGACGCGGTGAGACGCCGCGACGTGGTTGTAGATCTTCCAGCGGACAAGATCCCGGAGATCTTAAAGGATTTAGGGATCATCACCGAAGGCATGGACAAAGACGACGCCTGGTTCGCGGCTGACGCAGACCTGGACGAAGCGGTGTGTTACGTCTCTGGCGGTTGCTACGACACTTCGAACGCTGGCCCTTCCGCGTTGCACTTGAGCTACCCACGTTCGCACGTCTGGGCGTCCATCGGCTTCTTCTCCGCTTGTTTAGGGGAACCTGTTATCCGGTAACTGAAATCTGTATTCCGCGCGATAGCGCGTTAATTGGCCCGTAAGGGCCGGAAAGGTGGAACCATGTATAAACCAACGATCAACACGTCCTACAAGGGCGTATGCAGATTATACGAAACGTGCGGCCGTTCTGATTACTGTTTACGCGCCGCCGAAGACATTCTTTTTATTCACGGCTTCGATATTAGAAAAACGCCTGGATATGAAGACCTTACATCCGATCAGAAAGACCTGTTCGCCGCCCATTGCGTAAAGTACATGAACAGTGTCGGAATGAATACGAAGATCACTATGTACCCGAAAACGGTTCATTTCGTCCGCGAATATCAGTATTGTTCTTTCCCGGAATGGGACGAAGAAATTCAGAAAAACATTCGCTGGCAGATCGGCCGCGAATGGATCATCTTAAAAGCCAACGGCCGGACACGGAAGTTCAAAAAGTACCTGGACGACGACAGAACCGAAGCCGACATCGACAAGACGGTCACGAAGGAATTTGAATATCTTCGCGTTGACTGGCGGCAGAATGGAACGAATGTCTGGTTCCACGTTACGGCCCCGGATGAATACTATTAAGGCGGTGAGAGTATGAAGAAGACAAACGAAGGCCAGAACGGCCAGGTTGAGAACTTAAAAAGCATTTTAGAGGGTTTCGGAATCAAAACGTCGAAGGAACTTGACGCCGCACTTTCGGAAACCCTGGACGCCCTTACAATCGGCATTATGACAGACCGCACGATCGGGGCGAGAAATTCAGCATAAAGCAAAGGCGCAACGTCAAAGATTGGAACCCTGACACGTTGCGCCCGATGTTGGCCGCGTTTTGGACACAGCCTTTAATAATTATAGGGGAAACGTGAAGAAATGTCAATCGTTAGAAATACAAGGGAAGCCCCGTATTACATAGACGGAATCACAAAAGCAACGGATCCATTCTGGAAAGTCTATTGCACTTGTGGTTTCACGTTCCTTTCGTGCATTTCAAACGGCAAGTGTCCGAAATGTGGGCGCGTGGAAGGTAAACGAATGTTAGGCGATAGAACTTTCGAAGAAGTCGTCGCGGAACGCGGACAGCCGCGGCCGCTGGAAGATTAAATCAGAATAAATCAGAGTTTATCAGAGTAAATCCGACTTTATCAGAGTTTATCAGAGTTTATCAGAGTTTATCAGAGTAAATCAGAGAAAAAGGCGGTGAAACTTTGAACAGACTAGGCTTTATCGTTTTGTCGATCCTTTCCCAGAATGGGGCGACGAACAAATTATCTTCGATGTCGGTTCAGGAGATTTCCGACACGGAAGAATTCGGTTATAAGCCGAACACAATCTTCAAAAAAATCAAGGAATTCGAAGACGCCGGATATATCGGCCGCGGCTTGAAAGAAGGCCGGGCGGACACGTTCTTCATCACGGACACCGGACGGGACTTCCTGGAAGGGGCGAAGCATGAAACGAAGTGACGCCAGAACAGAAACGAGAACCGGACGGAAAATGTCCGATAATACCACGAAGGGAGAATCAGAACATGAAAAATAAAATTGCTTTTGTAGCGGTCGGCCAGGCCGGCGGCAACATTGGACAGCTTTTCGAAGATCGGGGCTTTAATGTCCTTTACATCAACACGTCCCAGGAAGACCTTGACACCCTGGAACACGCAAAATATAAATACCACATTCCAGGCGGCGAAGGTTGCAATAAGAACCGGCGGAAAGCAAAACAGCTTGTGATCGACGACTTCGACCGTATCGCGGCAGAGATCGAAACCAAAATCAAGGCGGATCTGACATTCGTTATCTTCGCCAGCGGCGGCGGAACCGGTTCAGGAGCCGGCCCGATGTTGATTGACCTTTTAATCGACGAAGGCCGCGCCATCGGAGCGATCACGATTGTTCCGGGTCAGAATGAAAGCGTGAAGGCACATATCAATTCTTACGACTGTTTTTCAGAGTTGACAGAAATCGCCGGAACGGCCGCTTGCTTCATCCTGGACAACGACCGGGCGGAAAAATTATCAATCAATACTTCCTTCGTGGACGACTTCTGTTCGTTCCTGGAAGTGCCGGAGAAACACAAGAGCGTGAAGGGCAACATTGACAAGGCTGAAATCATGGAGACACTAAGCGCCCACGGAATGGCCCTTGTGACGTCCAGAAAGGCTCAAAACAGCGCCGAAACAATTAAGGCTATACAAGATAACCCTTACGCCCCTGTCGAGGGCGACAGAGCCGTTAAATACATCACAGCGTCATTGTCGGACGGTGTAACCATGCCGGAACTGGAAAAAGCGATCGGAACCCCGATCGACACCTTCCAGACCTTCAATGACGAAGGAATCACAATTTGTTGTATTTCGGGGCTGACTTATCCACAATCACGTCTGGATATTGTGTATAAAAAAGTGGATGAAAACAAAGAGGTGATCGAAAAGAACCTGACAGCAACCAGAGAAACCCGGATGAAGAAATCAATTAACTTCCTGGACGATCTGGAACCGCCAAAGAAGGCGGCGGAAGCCCCGAAACCGAAATCAAAACGGGACATTATGAGCAAGTATTTATAAAGGCGGTGTTTTTATGGCGGAAATTAACTGGATCAAACTTCGTGTAGATATGTTTGACGACGACAAAATCAAAATCATTCAATCCATGCCGGAAGGCGACGCGATCCTGGTCGTGTGGATCCGTATTCTTGCGCTTGCTGGTAAATGCAACGCGAAGGGCCTTGTCTTGATTGAAGACGAATTCCCGTATTCTGACGAAATGCTGGCGACTATTTTTAATAAGCCGCTGGCAACCGTCCGCCTGGCCCTTACGACCTTCGAGAAGTTCCACATGATCGAGAGAACCGAAAAAGGGATCTACATAACCAACTTCGAAGCGAACCAGAATAGCGAAGGCATGGAGAGAATCAGGGAGCAAAACCGGATCAGACAGCAGAGACAGCGCGAAAAGAAACGCGCCCTTCTGGGAATGTCACAGCCGGAAGAAAAGCCAGAACCCCAGGAAGAACCGGCGGTTTCGGTGAAAGAAGAAACCGAAATCGTGACCGACGGCGTGACGCGTCACGTTACATCACGCGTGACAAACCGTGAAATCACGGAACAGAGTAAGAATAAGAATATAGATATATATAATATATCTTCTAACGAAGATATAGTCGAAACTTCGGAAAAAAAATCCGAAGTTCCTGACCGCGAACCGGAAAAACCGAAGAAAACGGATCGGTTATCTTATGACTTGATCGTGGAAGACTTTCGAAATACCTGTCCAGCCCTTCCAGGAATCCGCGGATTGAATGATACCAGGAAGGCGAAGATCCGTTCCCTGGTGAAAGAACTGGACAAACTGAAAATCTTTCCGGGGCTGGAACCCGAAAAGAAATTACACATCATTTTCCAGGCGGCACAGAACAGCGACTTTCTTTCCGGCAGAAATGGGAAATGGAACGGTTGTTCCTTCGACTGGCTGATAAATAAAACAAACGCCTTGAAGACGCTTGAAGGCACATATCAAAACAAAGGGGGATCCGCAAATGGAAGAATCAATCCAGGAGACAATGAACAAAATGTTTCCCGACCTGATGGCACGACGAGCGCGGCGCTTGAACGGTTCCGAAGAAACGCCGGACGATCAGACACCGAAATATAATTGCCCGATTTGCCATGATAGCGGCTGGGAAATGGTGACAGGCCCGGACGGGTACGAATTTTGTCGCCGTTGCAAATGCGGAATCTTCGAACGCCAGGCAATCGAAAGAAAGCTGTCCTTCGCCACTATCCCGAAGGAGTTTGAAGGCCACACGGTCGAGAATTTCAAAACCGACTGTTATAGCACGAAGGAGAATCGCGAACTGGCCCAGATGGCGAAGGTTATCGCTTCCCGGTACGTGGAACAGTTCGACGAGATCCGGGAAACCGGCAAAGGCTTATATTTTATCGCAGACAAAGGGATCCGGTAAAAACCAGGCTGGCCGTGTCTAATTGCAAACGACCTGATTCAGAAAAAGATCATCGCGGCAAAAGTTCGCGACCACAATTCAAATTCTGGATCAGATAAAAGCAACCTGGGGCGGCGAATGGAAGAACGAAGAAACCGAACAGAAATTGATCCAGGAAATCGTTTCGGTTCCCGTCCTGGTGATCGACGACATCGGCGTCGAAGCCGTGAAACCCTGGATCAATGAGCGTTTTTATAATATCTTAAACGGACGCATGATCGAAAAGCGCGTGACAATTTTTACAAGTAATTGCCGCATGGAAGAATTGAATTTCGACGACAGAATCATAAACCGAATTATCAAAATGGCGTTGCCGGTGCAGTTCCCGGACGAATCAATCAGAACCGCAATCGCCAGGAAGGAGAACGACGACCTTCTGGATCGTCTTCTGGGGGCGTGATTATAGCGGTTGACTTCGACGGCGTGTTATCCAGTGCCGGAAAGTGGCCGGAAGTCGGGGAACCGAACGAAGCCCTGATGAACTGGCTTTCAGATCTTCGGACTGGCGGCCACAAGGTTATTTTGTGGACGTGCCGCGTCGGGGAAGCGCTGGAAAGCGCGGTCGCCCAGTGCCGGGAACACGGGCTTGAATTCGACGCCGTGAACGATAATATACCAGAAATCGTTGAAATGTACGGCGTGAACAGCCGGAAAATAACGGCTGATTACTACATCGACGACAAAGCGGTCGTCGTTAAATTCGAGAAAGGGAAAGAACATGAATGAAGCAGATAACAAGATCATTGACAAGATCGAAAAGCTGATCGCCTTATCCAGTTCAGACAATGAGAACGAAGCGAAGGCCGCCATGTTAAAAGCACAAGAGTTAATGGCAAAATATGAAATCGAAATGAGCCAGATCAACCCGGACAAGGCGAAGGAACGTCCGGTCGTGTCCTACACGTCACCGTCGTTCCGCGACGACTGGGTGGTTGATCTTGGGAGCCTGATTGCCGGAAATTTCAGGTGTCGGGCGGTTATTTCGTCAAGACGCGGATCCGGCGGAGCGTTCCGGCTTAAATTTTATGGGTTCGACGAAGACGCGCAGATCAGCATTAACATTTTCAATTACGCCGTGAAAGTGATCCGCCGGAGAATGGCGACGCTTCGGGCGATTTATGCAGAAGCCGGCCGGGAGTTTGGCCGGAATGAAAAAATGAACTACGTCGAAGGCTTTAACGCCGGACTTCACCAGAATTTCGAAGACCAGAAGAAACAAAGCGAAACCTTCGCCCTGGCTTGCCTGGTTCCGGCAGAAGTAAACGCGTTCGTTGATGAAATCCCAGGAATGGAAGAATACCAGAACCGGGAATTTGAAAGAAGCCGCGAACACGATCTTCTTCGCCAGTATGGCTATATCGACGGGAAGAATTTTCAGAACGCCGGGGACAAGGAACGCCTGGCAGAATAGAAACGGGAAGGTGGTTGAATGAATTTTGTGGAATGTAAAGAAAAGATTTTATCATTGTGGAAGGCGAGGAAAGAGCGATTATCCGGGGAACAGAAAAAGACGCCGAAAGAAAGCGAAAAAAACTTGCAAAGTACAGCAAGGGAAAGAAAATTTTTATCTTCAAAGCCGTTGAAAGAAACTAACCCGGAAGCGGAGATCTACGAAGCTATTAACCGGATTGAATTTCAGTTCGGCAAGGAAACCCACACGGTCGGCGAAGCGAACCTGTTATTCGCCTACGAAGTCGGCCTTGACCTGTTCACGGTCTACGTGATAGCCCTTTCGGAGCATTACGGCGCGATCGTCTTCTATTTGCCGGAAGACCTGACAAGGGAAATCGCGCGGCACTTGCCGCCGGATGAAACATTCCAACGCTACATAGCGAATCTGATCGAACGCCAGGCTGGCCTTCGAAACATTAACACAGTTTTGAAGGGCTTCGGCATGGGTTGCGAAGCGGCCGCGGAAGCATTGCTTGAATTATCCGCCGCGGTCGGAAAGGTCATGGACAAACCGATCGACTATCGGGAAATGCCGAATAATTGGCTGAAAATGCACCACAAACCAATGAGACGAAAAGGAAAGGGGAGAAAGAACAAATGAACAAATGGCTGGGATCTGGCAGACTTACGGACAATCCGGTTCTGAAATATGACAGCGATCGCGCCGTATTTGCCACATTTACGATTATGTGTGTCCGGGACGGTAAAATCCCGGACGGCGGCCAGGCGGTCGATTTTATCGACTGCAAGTGTACCGGACATAACGCGGAATTCGCGAAAAACTTTTTAAGAAAAGACAAGAAGGTCGAGATTGTCGGCCGTTTGGAATCCGGGCATTATACGGAGCCTGGCGGAAGAAAAATCTATACAAAGACCGTCCGCGTCTATGAAATTAACTTCGCCGAAACGAAGGCAGAGGAAGAAACACGAAGACAGACCAGGGAAAACGAACAGGTTCCACCGCCGGCGCCGGAAAATAGTTCGTTTATGGACATCCCGGAAGGGGACGGGGAATTCCCGTTCCGTTAATGGACGACCTGAAATACAACGGTTCCGGTTATCGTGACGTTACGGCGGAACGCGCGATCCGAAAAACAGATAAACAGCCGCAGGAAGTGACCGATCTTGTGGAGATATTCAAGAAAATTGCAGATTTACAAGGCTATGAGATCCACGGCCGGATCGGCTTCAAGAATAAGCACACCGGCATAATTTACAAATAGCCAGGAAGGAAAAAGGATGATGGTAAAAACAACTTGTGTTTGCGACCGGTGCGGAAAGACATTCGACGAAGTGAATTCAAAGACAGTCAAAATCGTTTCGGCCAGAGCAGAGAGAAAGAAGGAAAGCCAGGAGCCAAAGAAAGCCGGCCTGTTTTGTGGCCTTTTCGACTTTTTGAACAGATACACGGTAAAAGATTTTTGCCCGGAGTGTATCGAAGAAATTAAGGGATTTATCCAGAAAGGAGCGTTCGAGAGTGAAAACAGTCCTGATAAGCATTAAGGAAAAGTGGTGGAAGAAAATTCTTTCCGGGGAAAAGGAACTGGAAATCCGCAAGAACAGACCGAAGGGGATTGAATATCCCTCCGGGTTGTCTGCTATGTGACCGGACGCGGAATCATGGGCGCGTTTACTTGCGATTTTATCAAGAAAACTAATGACTACAAGGAACTTTCGGAGCGTTCCGGCCTGGAACCTGGCGAATTATTCGAATATGCCAACGGGGCCAACGGGAAAACCGATACTTGTCTTTATGGCTGGCACGTCAAGGAAGGAACACCGGTCGAATTCGACCAGGCGTTCAAGATTGACACGGCCGGAGTTGTCAGGCCGCCGCAAAGTTGGTGTTATATCCAGGAATACACGGCGAATCTGGTCGCGTATAGCTTCGACGGCGAAACATACGGCGCGACCTACAACAACACGAAGGAAGCCCTGAAAGACGCGATCGTGGAATTTGAGGAATTCAAGAAATATCCGCCGAAAAGAGGGATCCCGAACAAGATCTTCGTCGGCCAGTGCGAATTTTATCGTCCGTCGCTTTCAAATTCCGGTTACGACGTGATCGAAGCGGTTCAGAGCCAGGCACAGGACGAGGGCGGCGAGTGGGCCGACGATTACCTGGACGACGCCACAAAGGAACAGATCGAAGAACTGGAAAACGGCCTTGAAGCTGTCTTCCAGGATTGGATCCAGAAATATAATTTTTACCCGAATTTTTACACGATCCCGGCCGCGGATGTCTACACTTACGACGGCGAACAGCTTATCCAGGAAGGGGACGAGAAATGAAAGCCCTGGTTATAATGGCCGCCGCCGTGGTATTCCTGGCGTTTATCTTCGCACTGGCCGCGGCCGCGTCGTGTAAAAGCGACGATGAAAAGAAGGACGAAGATCGGGAACAGGAAGAATGGATCTTGAAGACCAGAAAGGAAAAGAAATGGAAAATCAACAGGAAAGAATAAATAAATTTATGTCCCTTATGACCGAAGCCAGCCAGGCGACCGGGATCACCTACGCGGTGGAACAGGGACAGGCGCTTGTCGTTTTTGACCTGGTAAAGAATGAACCGGTTGAACTGGAAATCGTTGTCGGAACCGAAGCAGTCCGCGAGAACGGCCAGACGTCGTTTACAACTTTCGACCGGTCGAATGTCGAGTAAAAAGAAAATCGGTTTGATTGATGTTGACGGACATAATTTCCCGAATATCCCATTGATGAAAATATCGGCATACCACAAGGCGCGCGGCGACGATGTTTCGTGGTATCAGCCGTTATTTTCGGGACACATGGATCGGGTGTATATGTCAAAAGTATTCAGCTTTACACCGGATTATGAATATTATATCGACACCGACGAAGTAATAAAAGGCGGATCCGGTTATTGTATTTCTTTGAAGGACGGAAAAGAAGAATTCGACAAAATGAAGGACATTCCGCTTCCGCCGGAAATAGAACATATTTATCCAGATTATGGCCTTTACGGAATAACCGACACGGCTTACGGATTTCTTACAAGAGGATGTCCGCGCGGTTGCGACTTTTGCCATGTGGCCGCGAAAGAAGGAAAATGTTCGGTCAAGGTTGCTGATCTATCCGAATTCTGGCATGGACAGAAAAATATAATGCTATGCGATCCGAATATTTTAGCTTGTCGGGATTGGAAAGAATTATTGCAACAGCTAATAGACAGCAAAGCAAGGATAAATATAAATCAGGGCCTAGATATTCGATTGATGACCGAAGAAAAGGCGGAAATGATCGGAAAACTTCGCGTCGAAAGCGTTCATTTTGCCTGGGATAAATACCAGGACAAAGAAGCAATCCTTCCGAAGTTCCGGCAGTTTAAGGAAATAACCGGATGGGGAGCCAGGAAAACAAGTGTGTACGTCCTGACGAATTTTGATACTACCTTCGAACAAGATCTTGAAAGAATTTATACACTTCGCGATCTGGGTTACGATCCTTACGTTATGATTTACGACAAGGAACACACGAAAGGGAGTGATCCGGTTCGACTTCTCCAAAGGTATGTGAATAATAGACGGATATTCCGAACAATCAGCCGATTTGAAGACTATGATCCGAAAAAAGGATAATTAAGGAGTGGAAAACAAAGAAAAGAAACCTAAAAACGAAACGGAACCTTCGGGGATCCTGGATGATTACGAATGTGACGGTCAAATGTCAATTTATGACTTCCCCGAATGGCTTCCTGATAGCATGAACACGAAAGGAAAGAATGAATGAACACAAATGTTATGTTTTCCAGCAAAACGGACGCATGGGCCACACCGAAGGCGTTCTTTGCTGAACTTGACAAGGAATTTCATTTCGACCTGGATCCGTGTGCTGATGAATTCAATCATAAGTGCGAAAAATATTATACCATCGCCGACAATGGCCTTTTGAAAGAATGGGGGGGGCATAGGGTATTTTGCAATCCCCCGTATGGCCGGGAAATAGGAAAATGGGTGGAAAAAGCCTTTCGCACGAATGAGGATCACGGAAACCTTGTCGTTATGTTATTACCAGCGCGAACCGATACAAAATGGTTCCACGATTACATATACCACAAAGCGGAAATTCGCTTCATACGTGGTCGCCTGAAATTCGGCGATAGTAAAAACAGCGCCCCTTTTCCGTCAATGGTCGTCGTTTACGGCCAGAAAGGAAACTAGAGCATGGGAAAGAAAAATAAACGCCCGGAATATGTCATAATTTGCCGGGAATTCAATTGGGCCGCGGCCAGGATTGATATAACAGTCATAGACAAAGGCGTCACCGATCACCTGATGGACAGCCTTATAAAACTTCATTTACGCGATCCACACAAGCGTTATTTTCTGACTTTGAAAAAGGATTTTCAGATTTACGGCGCGGTTTGGAAGAAGCAGATCGAAACGATGGACATTAAGAACAATAAAAGAATTGTTGAACTGGGGGTCGACCTGGAATGAGCCGCCAGAGATCCCGGAGTGTAAAATATTATTGCTGTCCGGTTTGTGGAAAGAATTCGACAGACCGGATCGCAATCGAAAAGCATTACCGGGAAAGACACCCGGTAAAAATCGACGAAGTGATTTACTGTAATATTTGCGGCGCCGGCTGGCACGTCAACGCATACGGCGACCGCGGAGCCAGGGAACGGGCGGCCGTCTGTTATCAAAGCCATATTGACAACGGGGACATGGACGAAACGGCCGGAAGGGCCTTTTTCCTGTCTGGCGGTTCGTTTGGCTATGTGAATGTAAAGAAAGGGGGCTTACAAGATGGCAAGAAGGAAAAAGAACCAGGAAAACGCGAATGAAACCGAAGATTTCAAGCCGGCACCACTAAACGATAACGATCCAGAACTTGAAACGGCTTATTTGAATTCTTATCCGGTGGAAACGAAGGATATTCCAAAAGACGCGAAGCTGATCGGAGTTATCGAAGCCCTGGCCTTCCCGGTGGAGATCTACCAGGACACCGACGGGAATTATATTTCATGTGTGCAAGAAAGGTGAGAAAATGAGCAAAGAAGAAGCGGTTCAATTACTGACCGCGGCCGGATATAAAGCGAAGGTCGAAAATTCGGTCGTGATTGCAAGAGTTGAGAATTTCACGAAGAAAGAATTTGAAAAAGTCCGAAAAATCCTGAAAGACGCCGGTTATAATAGCAGTTTCGGGATCAAGGAATCGAAAGGGGAAGAAAAGAATGTCCGGGACGAAGAATCCGCCGAAATTTAAAGCCGGCGACACGATAAAATGTCGGGACGCGGACGACGCGATCAGGATGTCCGAAGAACTTCCGAAAGCTGGGATCTATACCGATTTTCTTTATTACAAAGACGGAAAACGGGGCTTGTGGCTGGAAGTGGTGAAAGATTATGAAAACGGTTGATTTGACAAAAAGTTTGTTGTAAAATAAAAGGACGGAACGCCGTTTCCGACTTCTCCGCCCACAAAACCTTTAATAATCATAGCACGAAGCGGCCGTGATTGCAAGGGGAAGTCTAATGGCGAAACCGTCTAATAACAACGAAAGGAACCTTTTTAGAGACATTGACCTTCAAATTATGTTGTGTAATGAGAGAATCAAAAATCACAGAAGGTCGATCGACAAGATCAAAAAAATGTGTGGGTGGAATGGCCCTTCTGGCGTTGGTGGAATTGACTATTCGAAAGAGTCTTCGCCCAGCACTCACATTTCTTTTCTGGAAGGGCTGGAACTGATCCAGCGCGACGAAGCGAATATCCAAACACTGACAGAGGAACGGAAGGAACTTCGCCGGAGTAAAAAGCGCGTGCAAAAGATTTATTCGAGTCTGACCGGATACGAAGAAAAAATCTATTACAACCGCGTGATTTTGAAAGAAACACAGCAAAGAACCGCCGAAAAAATCGGTCTGTCCGTCCGCCAGGAACAGCGGATCGAAGGGGACATGAAAGACCGTGGCTTGATCTGAAAATGAAAATTTTTTGAAACGAAAATTTTTCAAAAATTTGAACCGGTTTTTGAAAGACCGAAAGTTCGAAAAACCCAGTAAATACACGGGGAAGTGTAAAAATACAATGTCGTATTTCATGTCGTGTTTTATGTCGTAAAAATGTCGTAAAAGATGTCGTGGAAATGTCGTGTTCCCGTGTGCTATAATGTGTATGTTGATAAGTGGATCAATAAGACCTTCGAAAAGGCGTCGCAGAAATGCGGCGCTTTTTTTCATGCCTGAAAAAGAAAGGGGGCGTAAACGATGAACACGGTCGAACCGATCCGGGACATGGATCTTGTTATGGATCTGGCCGACTATCTGAAATCGAACAACGAAAGAGATTACGTCCTTTTTATGTTCGGAATTTATACGGGCCTTCGAATTTCTGACATCCTAAAATTTCGCGTGCGCGATGTAAAGGGGAAAGACGCGGTTTATATTCGAGAGAAGAAAACCGGGAAGGAAAAGCGTTTCCCGATAAACTCAGAGTTACGGCCAGTTATCGACGAATATATTTCCGGGAAGCGTGACTTTGAATATCTGTTCCGTTCTCCGAACTATCAGAACAAAGCAATCACACGCCAGCAAGCCTATAACATATTATCGGCGGCCGGCCGGAAGTTTGGCCTGGACAGCATAGGAACGCACACCTTACGAAAGACGTTCGGCTATCATATGTACCAGCAGACACACGACGCCGTGACACTGAAAGAGATCTTCAACCATGCAGACATAAGCGTCACACTTCGGTACATCGGGATCAACCAGGACAACAAAGACAAACTGATTAAGGGCCTGACCTTCAAGCATGGCCGCAAATAAAAGAACACCCAGACACGCCTTGAAGATGCGCGAAGAATGGGAAGTTCTTTTTCTTTTTGCCCTGTACTTGACACAACGGGCGCGTGACAAGTGACGGTGTAGCCTTTTGTTCGCACTATAATGAAAGCGGACGTCCGCCGACCATTTGACACAATAGTAAGATATGACAAGAGAGGGGAGCGACCGACGGGGCGACCGGACATGACAGTTTTTTGAGGAAAAATCCCGAAAAAATTTTAGGTTCTTCCGCCGGACAAAATTTTGTTGCGGGTCTACGAGGCCCAAAATCTTCCCAGATACAGAAAGAAAATAACGAAAGTTGCCGTTTCCGTTTCGGACGGCAGAAAGGGGGCCAGGTATGGCAAAACAGGAAACAGAATCAGCGAAAGTCACGGATATAGACAGCCTGACCGTATCAGCGGCCGTCCTGGGGAATATTTTCGGAGTCACCGACCGAAGGATCCGCCAGATGGCAGAAGAAGGAATCATCGTCCGGGCGGCGAAGGGCCGTTATAACCTGGTCGATTCCTTGAAGAACTATATTCTTTCGCTGAAACTGGCCGTTGATAGCAACGACAGCGACAATCCAGACGGTGAACTGAACTTCGAAGAAGAAAAAGCCCTTCACGAAAGAGTCAAACGCCATATTTCAGAAATGAAATTGCAGACCATGAAGGGAGAGCTTCACAAGGCGGACGACGTTCGCCATGTTATGACCGATATGTTATCGTCCTTCAAAACAAGAATGATGAACATTCCGGCCAAAGTCGCCCCAGTCCTGGAAGACCGCGACGCCGGTTGCATCAAGGAACGTCTGACGTCGGAAGTCACGGAAGCGCTGAACGAATTAAAAGACTACAATCCGGCTGATTTTTATAGTGACGAATACGTGGAAGGTGAAGACGATGAACAAATCTGACCTTCAAATCGACTTTAAAACGGTGAAATTGTTCCGCGAGATCGCCCAGATTGTGGCGCCGCCCCCGATCCTGACAGTTAGCCAGTGGGCCGACCGGTACAGAAAACTTTCGGCAGAGTCCGCCGCGGAACCCGGACAGTGGAACACAGACCGCGCCCCATATCAGCGCGAAATTCTGGACGCGGTAAACGATCCGGCGTGTGAAGAAGTGGTTATCATGTCTTCGGCCCAGGTCGGAAAAACAGAATTGATTTTGAACACGATCGGTTATTATGTTGACTACGATCCGGCGCCGATCCTGGTTGTTCAGCCTACCCTTGACATGGCGCAAGCCTTTTCGAAGGACAGACTGGCTCCGATGATCCGCGACACGCCGGCATTAACGGACAAAGTGAAGGATTCAAAATCCAGGGATTCCGGGAACACAATTCTTCACAAGAAATTTCCGGGCGGTCATATCACAATGGCCGGCGCGAATTCCCCGGCGTCCCTGGCGTCCCGTCCGATCCGAATTGTCCTGATGGACGAGACGGACAGATACCCGGCCAGCGCCGGCGGTGAAGGAAATCCGATCAAATTAGCGGAAAAACGAACAAATACCTTCTGGAATCGAAAGAAAATCAAGGTTTCGACACCTACAATCAAGGGCGAAAGCCAGATTGAAAAGGAATTTCTTTCCGGTTCACAGGAAGAATGGTGCGTTCCTTGCCCGTGTTGCGGTCGGTTCCAACCTTACGAATGGGGGCGGATCCATTTTTCCGACGCAACAATGGAATGTTCATTTTGTGGTGAACACATTTCCGAAATGGACTGGAAACAGCAGACCGGAAAATATATCGCAAAATTCCCGGATCGTCGCCGGAAAAGGTCGTTTCACTTAAACGAATTAGCGTCGCCCTGGAAACACTGGGAAGAAATTATTCGGGACTTCCAGGAAGCAAACAAAGAATTGAAGGAAAACGGCGACATAAACAAAATGAAGACCTTTATCAATACCAGCCTGGGCGAAACCTGGGAAGAACGCGGCAAGAGCGCCGACGACGATTCCCTTCTTTCACGCCGGGAACGCTACGAAGCAGAAATCCCGGACGGCGTTCTTCTTCTGACAGCCGGCGTCGATGTCCAGGACGACCGTTTCGAAGTGGAGATCACCGGATGGGGCCGCGGCTATGAGTCATGGGGGATCCGGTATGAAAAGATCTTCGGCGACCTGGAAAAAGACGAAACCTGGGATCGCCTGGAAGAATACCTTGACCGGGAATTGTACTTCGCAAGCGGAACGTCCCTTCTTCTGGCGTGTACTTGCATTGATACCGGCGGCCATTTCACAACACAGTGTTATAAATGGCTGAAAAAAATGGAACGCAAGGGCAAGCGCATTTATGGAATTAAAGGAATGGGCGGCCCTGGAATACCGCTGATCCACAAGGTATCGACAAACAACCAGTACAAAGTGAAGGTCTTTATCCTGGGCGTTGACAGTGGAAAAGAAATCCTTATGACGAGATTAAACACGGTTGACGAAGGGCCGGGCTATTGCCATTTTCCGATTAACGCTGATCGCGGCTATAACGAAACCTATATCAAGGGAATTAACAGCGAACAGCGCGTCGTTCACATTAAGGACGGCCGCCCGGTCATTAAGTGGGTGAAGAAATCGGGAACCAGAAACGAACCGCTGGATCTTCGCAACTATTCCACCGCGGCCGCGGAAATCCTTCGTCCGAACTGGGACGTTCTGGAAGGAAAAATCAAGGCCGGTATAAACTACATGAAAAAACAGCCGAAAAAGAAGGCTACCAAAAAAACAGGCGTCGCAAGCCGCGGCGTCCAGTTATAAGGGGTTGATAAGATGGCGTTAAGTAGAGTGAAACAGGAACGCCTGGAAAGACTGAAAAAGCGCTTAAATCTGTACTATGAAGCAGAAGAAGCCGTTTTATTAAACCAGGAATACGTGATCGGAACAAAAAGCCTGAAACGTGCGGACTTATCCACGATCCGGGCAACGATCAAAGACATAGAAAAACAGGTTGAACAGTTGGAAGCCGGCGGAAGGAATTTCGCCGGTCGTTTTATTCCACGGGATATTTGAGAAAGGCGGTGCAAAATTGAATATTTTCGACAAAGCGGTCGAGATTGTCAACCCATCCGCGGCACTCCGCCGGACACAAGACCGGTTCAAACTGCAAATGATCCGTTCCTTTCAAAATTCCGGGTATGACGAGTCGGGCGCTTCCAGAAATAAAAATTCTATGCGTGGATGGCTGGCAAACAGCAAGACACCACAGGAAGACATCGACAAGAACCTTCCAACCTTGCGGCAGAGATCCCGAAGCCTTTATATGTCCGCGCCCCTGGCGGTGTCGGCCATTAAGACAAACCGAACAAACATCGTCGGCCAGGGCTTACAGTTGAAAAGCACGATCGACGGCGACTATCTGGGAATGAGCCGTCAGGAAAAAGAGCGCTGGCAGAAGGACGCGGAACGCGAATTCGCCTTGTGGGCGGACTCAAAGTTTTGCGATTCTACCAGGGTAAACAATTTTTACGAGATCCAACAGGTCGCGTGCATGTCCTGGCTGCTGAATGGCGACGCTTGCGTCCTTTTAGAGTACGACAAGCCCTATAAATTTTACCCGTATGGCCTACGAATTCACCTGATCGAAGCGGATCGCATAAGCACGCCGCACCAGACCGGAAACAGCGTGTATTTGCACGCCACGGATCCGAACACCCACAACCGGATTTACAACGGCGTGGAAGTGGATGATTCCGGGAAAATCGTCGCCTATCACATTTGTAGCACCTACCCGAACAGCACACTTCGGGCGGAAAAGAAATGGACAAGGGTAAAAGCTTTCGGAGATAAGACCGGATCCCCGAACGTGCTTATGATTTACGAGACGGAACGCGCGGAACAGTACCGCGGCGTCCCGTATCTGGCGCCGGTTATCGAAGCGTTGAAGCAGTTGACGCGGTACAGTGAAGCCGAAATGATGGCGGCCGTTATCAATGGATTTTTTACCGTCTTCATTACGTCAGAGAACGGAACGTCAGACATCGGGTTCGGCGGCGTTGTGGATGACGAAGACAGTGTTTCCAGTGATCCGACAAGCTATGAACTAGGCCCTGGCATGGTGAACGTCTTAAATCCAGGCGAAAAGGTCGAGATTGCGGACGCGAAACGACCATCAACGAATTTCGACGCCTTCGTGACAGCCCTTGCGAAGTATGTCGGGGCCGCGCTTGAAATTCCGGTTGAACTTCTGACGAAATCCTTTACTTCCAGCTATTCCGCTTCCAGGGCGGCACTTCTGGAAGCCTGGAAGGCGTTTCGAATGAAAAGAACCTGGTTAGCGGCTGATTTATGCCAGCCGATTTATGAAATATTCCTGACGGAAGCAATCGCAACCGGACGCCTGAAAGCGCCCGGTTTTTTCCTGGATCCGATGATTAAAAAGCCTATTGCGGCGCACAGTGGAACGGGCCTAGCCAGGGAATGATTGATCCAGTGAAGGAAGTCACGGCGGCAGAAAAGAGAATCAGCGTCGGACTTTCAACCAGGCAGAAGGAAACCGTCGAACTGACCGGCGGCGACTTCGAAGCAAACATCGCGCAACTTGCAAGGGAAGGCGAAATGATGAAGGAAGCCGGCCTTGTATCAGTTCAGAGCGCGGAAACAATCACAGAAAAGGAGAAAAAGGAAGATGGAGAAGAAGACTAAACCGGCCCGGTTTACGAACGCCGTTCCGGCCACAGCTTCCCAGGCGAACAACAAATTCTGGAATTTCGTTGATTCCGGCGGCGACAGTGCGGAATTACAGTTATTCGGGACAATTTCGTCCGAAGAAGATTGGTGGAGTGACGATTGCGTCACATACCGGAATTTCATCAATGAATTAAAGGCCCTGGGCGACAAGAAGAACATTAACGTCCTGATCCAGTCGGGCGGCGGCGATGTATTCGCGGCAAATGCCATTTATACCGCCCTGATTCAGAGTAAAGCGACAATCACGGCGACCGTGATCGGTCTTTGCGCCAGCGCGGCGACGATTATCCTTCAGGCCGCCAGTACACGCCGGATCGCAAAGAACGGCGTCCTGATGGCCCACAATCCCAGCGTAACACTTTACGGATCTTATACATCCGCGCAGTTGGCAAAGCTGGCAGAAGTTACGGACAAGGTAAAAGAAAGCATTATGTCCGTATATCGCGACCGCCTGGGAAAGACGGACGATGAAATCAAAGAATTGATGAACAATGAAAGCTGGTACGTCGGCCAGGAAGCGATCGACAATGGTTTTTGCGATGAACTGATCGAAGACAGTTTTCAGAATTCCTACACGGACAAGAATGTCCTGACAGCGAACGGGATCGGATATAATTTCAAGAATTTTGTAAATACATTCGCGCCCGATGAAGTTCGGAAGAAGGTTCAGAATCTTTCTAAAACGCCGCAGAAAGAAACCGGAACTTTTTCAAATACACCAACAACACAGAAAGGAAATAGTGAAATGGGAATGACACCAGCAACGGCGGCGCCGGCTATCCAGGACGCCGCACAGTTAAGAACAGCTTATCCCGATTTTGTAAATCAGATCGTGGAAGAAGCAATCAAGGCAGAACGTGACAGACTCAAAGACATTGATTCTATCGCGAACGGTATTCCGAACGACGTTTTGATGAAAGCGAAGTACGAAGAACCACTTTCCGCCGCAGATCTGGCCCTTGCACAGTTACGTGCAAACAACCAGGCCGGACAGAAAACATTAAACAACCTTACCGACGATCTGGCAAACTCCGGCGCTGGAAGCGTTGGAACCGTTCCGAATGTTGGAAATGACGGCGGAAGCCAGCAGAAGGCCGAACAGAGAGAAGCCAAAGTCGGCGGTTTAGTCAACGCCTTAAAGGGCGACAAGAGAAGGGGGAAATAATATGCAGTTATTCAACAAAAACGAAGGCACATTCACACCGGACGCGCTGATCGTTTCCCCTGATTTCCCGATCCTGACAGGGGGAATCGGCCTGAAACGCGGCCAGGGAGTATTGAAACGTGGAACCGTAATCGTGAAGGGAACTGACAAGAACGGCTATATCGCCGGAACAACGGTTTCTTCCGTGACAATGAAGGCGTTCGGTATTCTTACCGACGACACGGACACCGGATCCGCCGCCGAAGGCGACAATATTCCGGCAGTATGCTATATTACCGGCCATTTCAACCGCGGCGCCGTTGCGGTTAAGGCTGACGCAACTATCGACACTTACGAGGACGAGTTGAAAGGAATCGGGATCCACCTTGCAAACGTCCAGAAATACGAATAAGGGGGTAAGAAGACAATGCCTGATTATACAACCCGTGAAATGATGGACGCGATCGACCAGACGCCGCCCGTCCGCACATTTTTACAGAAAACCTTTTTCCCTGGCGAGGAAACCCACGTCACCGAAAAGGTAGAATTTGACGTGAGAAAAGGAAAACGCGTCATGGCGCCGCTGGTAAGCCCTAGAGTCGGCGGAAAAGTAATCACACGCCAGGGCTTCCACACTAACAGCTTCACCACACCGAAGATCGCACCGGAAAGACCGTTGACTGTCGATGATGTTTCCAACCGCGCAATCGGTGAAAATGTTTACAGCCAGAGGACACCGGAAGAACGCGAGGACGAACTTCTTTCTAAGGACATGACAGACCTTGAAGAAGCAATCGCAAGAAGAAAAGAGTGGATGTGTCGCCAGATCCTCTATGAAGGAAAAATCGACGTGGTGGACGAGGAAGAAGGCGTTGACGTTCAGGTCGATTTCGGATTTTCAAACATTACCGTTCTGGGATCCGATCAGGACTGGGCGCTTGCGACCGTCAATCCGCTTCCTACCCTTCGCCAGATCCGAAAGAAAATCATTAAGGCAACCGGCAAGGCCCCGGACATTGCGATCTTTTCTTCTGACGTGATCGAGAAGTTCACAACGAACCCGTTCGTCGAAAAAGCTATGAATATGCTGAATATGAAGAACATCGTGATCGAACCGCGTGTCGTGGATCCGGCCCTTACTTTTTACGGCCGTATCGCAGAACTTGACCTTGATATTTATACCTACGACGAGTGGTTTTTGAATGACGAGGGCGAGGATGAAGCAATGATCCCGGACGGAACCGTCCTGATGGGCCATTCCGACGGCGAAGGTCAGATCGAGTATGGAGCAGTTACCCAGATGGAAGACAAAAAGTTCCAGACTTACGAAGGGCGCCTTGTTCCGAAGCAGTACGCCGACGAGAAAAACGAGGTCAAAATGCTTCGCCTGACTTCCAGACCGCTTCCGCGTCCGTTCGATGTGGAGTCCTGGGCGGTTATCTATGTAAACAGATCTTAATGAAGGGAGTGTCAACAGATGGCATACAGAACAAAAGTTGAAGTCCAGACAAATGGCAAGGTTTATGCGCCTGGATCCATTCTTCCGACCAATATGTCAAAAATCGACATGGATTTTCTGAAAAAAAGAAAATTCATCGAGTTAGTGGAGATCGACGAGCGCGTGGCCGCCGCCGATGAAATCGAGGAAGACGACGAGGACAGGGCCGACGGCGATATGTTCGACGAACTGGCCCCTGGCGGCTATAAAAGCGCCGATGAAGTAAGGAAGATTCGCACAAAGAAGGAACTTTACACTTACGCGCTTTCAATCGGCCTTGACCTGGGAAACGATTACGAGGAAAGAAAAGTGGGCGATCTGGCCGATGAAGTAATCAATTTCCAGGAAGAAAAAGAAGCCGACGCCGACGCGGAGTAAGGGCCGAAGCCATGAAGTCGTTTAAAGAACAGCTTGAAAAAGACCTTGACAGTGTTTTCTTCAACATGGATGAATTCGCAGAAACCCACATGATCGACGGGAAAGAAGTTCCTATTGTCCTGGATAATGATCGCATTATCGAGTTGAGCATGGGAAAAACCGTTGAGACACGCGGAATCTTCACGGACGACATTCTGTTTTTCGTGCAGAAAAAAGACCTGGATTATGAGCCGGTCGCCGGCCAGCACATGGAATTTGACGGCGAAATGTACCCGATTTCTGATGTAAAAGAGGATTTCGGCGGCTATACCATTATTTTAACGGGGAACCAGGATTGATCGTCCAGAAAATCGAAGTCACAGGAATTGAAGACGTCGAAAAGCGTCTGGGAAATCTGAAATCGAAGGCGCCGCTGGTCGTTGCCAGGGCGATCAACCGCGCGACCACAAACGTCAAAAAGAACATGGCGAAAGAAACTTCGGGGAAGTATTTCGTTTCCAGTGGCGACGTGAAGAAAACAATCACAGTCAGCAAAGCGACAAAATCCAGCCTGAAAGCCGCGGTTATTTCGAACGGAACCGGGATCGCCCTTTCAAAGTTCAAGGTAAGTCCAGGAACACCCGTCCGGTATCGCGGAAAAAACAGATCCCCAAAGGTCTACAAGGCCGGAGTCGAGAAAGCCGGCGGCGTAAAGCCATTAGACGGCGATCCGAAGTCGTTTATCGCGATTATGAATCCGGTCACAAGGGCGTTTTACACGTACCAGCGGCCGAAGCCTTCCGATCAAGCAGTTATACGGCCCGTCTGTTCCACAGATGATAAAAATGAAAAATTATGAAGGCTATTAACGACGACGCGAACGAAACGCTTCAAAAGCGAATTTGACGCGGAAATCGCGAACCTGTTACGGAAGGGGTAAGAAATGCAGACAGACATTTTTTTGCAGAAAGCCCTTGTCGTATGAAGTGAAGGACATTCTGAAAGGC
>ENA-OUNH01000019-OUNH01000019.1-human-gut-metagenome-genome-assembly--contig:-NODE-19-length-68016-cov-4.015790_pt1 | contig 68016 bp, 64 predicted proteins | sample MGYA00242806_ERZ504814 | MGnify/ENA primary metagenome ERZ504814 (study PRJEB26092, sample SAMD00036389) | human gut metagenome | host: Homo sapiens | study: EMG produced TPA metagenomics assembly of...
CGGGTCTTGCCCAGTATGAGGCCGGCAAACAGCAGCTGGCCGGTGCCCCGCGCCCAGATTGAGGACGGCTGGGCCACCCTGCAGGCAAAAAAGCTGCAGATGGCCGATGCGCGCCGCCAGATCAATGACGCCAGAGGCCGCCTGCGCGATGCCCGCAGCCAGCTGGACGATGCCAAGGCAACGATCGCTGAAAATCTGCAGAAGCTGCGCGACGGCGAGATCGAGTACGAGGACGCCAAGGCGGAGGCCGACCGGCAGTTGGCCGATGCCCGCGCCCAGCTCGAGGATGGCGAAGCCGCGCTGCGCGAGGTGGAGTACCCGACCTGGTATGTCTGGGACCGCAGCAAAAATGTCAGCTATGCGTCCTTTACCGCCAATGTGGATAAGCTGACCGCCATCACCACGATCTTCCCGGTGTTTTTCTTCCTTGTTGCGGCGCTGGTCGTTTCAACGACAATGACCCGCATGGTCGAGGAGGAGCGCCTGCAGATCGGCACGCTGAAGGCGCTTGGCTATTCTGACGCAGCCATCATGCAAAAGTATCTGCTCTACGCCTTTACGGCGGCGGCAGCGGGCACGGTGTTCGGGCTGGCGGTCGGGTTCAAGGCGTTCCCGTCCATCATCTGGTCCGCATATTCGATGATGTACTACATGCCGTCCATCGCCACACCATGGCGGCTGGGGCAGGCACTTTTTGCAGGCGGCACCCTCATCGTGCTGACGGTCGGCATCACAGCGCTGACCTGCCGCACCACCCTGCGGGAGAATCCCGCCGCCCTGATGCTGCCCCGCGCCCCCAAGGCCGGCAAGCGCATCCTGCTGGAGCGCATCACCCCGCTGTGGCGGCGGCTGCCCTTCAGCTGGAAGGTCACCTGCCGCAACCTGCTGCGCTACAAAAAGCGGTTCTGGATGACCGTCATCGGCGTAACCGGCTGCACCTCGCTGCTGGTGGCTGGCTTTGGCATCTCTGATTCGCTGAACTCCATCATCACCAAGCAGTACGGCGATATTTACCACTATGACCTGCTGACGATCGTCACCAAACAGGAGGCCACCGAGAGCGGCCCCGTCCACGATTACCTTTATAACACGGACAACGCCGTTGAATCGCTGACCGTTGCGATGGAATCCACCCGGCAGGACAGCCCGGACGGCGAGATGGATGTTTACCTGATGATCCCCGAGGATGTGGACCGCTTTGCCGATTTTGCCGACCTGCATGAGCGGCTCTCCCGCAAAGAGGTCCCGCTGGGGCAGCAGGGCGTGGTCGTGACCGAGAAGATGGCCAAAACGCTGGGCATCGCAGCGGGCGATACCCTGACCCTGACGAACAGCGATGATCGCACCGCCGACTTCACCGTCAGCGGCGTTTGCGAGCATTATGTCAGCAACTATGTCTATATCAGCCCGGCCGTCTACGAGGCCGGCTTTGGCGAGGCACCGCGCTATAACGCCATTTTGAGCATTTTGCCCAGCGATGACGAACCGGCCCGCGATGCCATCTCGGCCGATCTGCTGGCGATGGAGCAGGTGGCCAGCCTGAGCTTTACGCAGGACAGCGTGGCGCAGGTGCTGAACATGCTGAACTCGATCGATGCGGTGGTCGTGCTGATCATCGTCTGCGCGGCCTCGCTGGCGTTCGTGGTGCTGTACAACCTCTCCAACATCAACATTGCCGAGCGCGTCAAGGAGATCGCCACCATCAAGGTGCTGGGCTTCTACGACCCCGAGGTCTACGCCTATGTCAACCGCGAGAGCGTTGTTCTGACGCTGATCGGCACATTGTTCGGTCTGGCGGGCGGCATTGTGCTGCACAGCTTTATAATACGCACAGTCGAGGTCGATGCCGTCATGTTCGGGCGGGAGGTCAGCGGTATGAGCTTTGTATACTCTGTTGCGCTGACACTACTGTTCAGCGCCCTTGTCAACCTTGTCATGCGGCGGCTGCTCAAGCGTATCTCGATGGTAGAAAGCATGAAAGCGCCGGAATGACAGCGCTTTTCAGCAAAACAGCCGGATAAAAAACAGGGAGCCGGTGCGGCCTTATGCCGCACCGGCTCCCCCTTGTTATATTCTGTTCTGCCTCAGATCTTTCGCTCGTCCTTTGTCATGGTGCGGGGCAGCACGGCAAAGTACAGCACTGCGCCAACGATGATGATAAGGATGACCGACAGGATGCCGTAGGGCCCTGCCGCCTTGTTGATGGCGTCCACCTGTTCAGCGGTGGCGGTGGCAGCGGTCAGCCCCTGCGCAGCCAGCATCCGGTTTGCGGCAAGGGCGCTGACGGTGCCCACCAGCGCCGGCCCGATGATAGAAGAAAACTTGCCGAAGATGTCAAAGAAGCCGAAGAACTCACCGCTGCGTGCTTTGTCGGGGATGAGCTTGCCGAACATTGAGCGGCTCAACGCCTGAATACCGCCCTGACTGGTGGCGCAAAGCACGGCCAGCATCCAGAACTGCCACAGGCTGTTCATGAAAAAGGCAAACACACAGATAAACATATAGACGCAGATGCCGACACCGACCATCGTGCGGGCGCCGAATTTTGCCGCCAGCTTCATGTACAGCAGGCAGAACGGCAGGCCCAGCACCTGCACCAGCAGCAGCGCCAGCAGCATACCGGCGGAGTCCAGCCCCAGATTGGTGCCGTAGCTGGTGGACATGCTGATGATGGTATGCACGCCGTCAATGTAAAAGAAGTAGGAGAGGATGTAGACGAGCATCGGCTTGTCCGCGCCGATCTCCTTGAGAGTAACAAAGACATTTTTGACGCTGGCGCCAAGGTCACCCTTTTGATAAGGCTTGCCGGTAGTCTGCTCGCAGTTTTTCAGCAGCGGAAGGCTGAACACCAGCCACCACACCGCCGTCAGGGCGAAGATAACGGCAAGGCAGGTCAGCATCGGCACACCGACCGCATTCATGATCAGGAAGATCAGCAGCGGGATCGTGGAGCCGCCGATATAGCCGAAGCCGTACCCCAGCGTTGATACCGAGTCCATCCGCTCCTCGGTCGTCACATCGGTGAGGAAGGCGTCATAGTAAATGCAGGATGCGTCAAAGCCGATGGTGCTGAGGATGTACAGCACCAGCACCATCGCCGCCACCCGGCCCGCTGCGGCGGTTGAGGCAGTGAAGTCCATGAGCGGGGTAAACGCCAGCCCTGCAACCGAGACCACGCCCAGCAGCATAAACGCCGTGAACAGCTTTTTGCGCATACCGCGTATGTCGCCGAACACGCCGAGGAACGGCGCGCTCAGCGCCACAATGGCCATAGCCAGGCTGGTGGCAAAGCCCCAAGTGGACATACTGGAGACACTGTCGGCGGTGTAGCCTGCCACCGTGTCGAAAAAGATCGGCAGGATCGTCACAACAATGACCGAGTGGGCGCTGTTGGCCCAGTCGTACATCATCCAGCTGATTTCCTGCTTCGTGAATTTTTTCAGGAATCCCATGTAAAAAGCTCCTCCGTTCGTTGGGCGGTGCGCCCCAGATGCCGCACATTTTTGCACCGTTTTTTCTATTGTAGCACCCTCCGCGCCTAAAACAACACACCCCGCCGCTCTTTTGGGTGTAAAATTTCCGTCATTTTTTCGGCAGCTTACCGCTTGCGCAGCTCCCAGAATGCCACCGCACCGGCGGCGGCCACATTCAGCGAATCCACGCCGTGCTGCATGGGGATCATGACCGTGTAGTCGCAGCGGGCGATCGTGCTGTGCGCCAGACCATCCCCCTCTGTGCCAAGGACGATGGCCAGCTTTTCCTCCGCCTGCAGCGCCGGGTCGTCAATGCTGACGGCGCGGTCATCCAGCGCCATAGCAGCCGTTTTAAAGCCCATCGCGTGCAGGCGGTCCATGCCCTTTTCGGGCCAGTCGGCGGGGGTGTCACCCAGCGTGGCCCACGGCACCTGAAACACCGTACCCATGCTGACGCGGACGGCGCGGCGGCACAGCGGGTCGCAGCAGGAGGGGGAGAGCAGCACGGCGTCCATACCCAGCGCCGCCGCCCCGCGGAAGATGGCCCCGATGTTGGTGGAGTCCACGATGCCCTCCAGCACGGCCACACGGCTGGCGCTGCGGCACAGTTCCTCCGCCCGGCGCGGTGCGGGGCGGCGCATGGCGCACAGCACGCCCCGTGTCAGCGCGTAGCCGGTCAGCGTCTGCAGAACGCTGCGGTCTGCGGTGTAGACCACAGCCCCGGGGCAGCGGGCCAGCACGCCCGCTGCGGGGCCGTCAATCTGGCGGCGCTCCATCAAAAAGGAGAGCGGCTCGCATCCGGCATCCAGCGCCGTGCCAATGACCTTGGGGCTTTCGGCGATGAAGATGCCCTTTTCCGGCTCCAGCTTATTGCGCAGCTGGGATTCGGTCAGCTTAGTGTAAGGAGCCAGCTCGGGGGCGGATAAATCTGTGATTTCGATGATATGGGGCATGGGGATAGCTCCTTTGTGGGAGAATTTGTATATAAATGATACAACAAACATTGACGCAGTGCAAGCCCCAAGCCTTCCCCCTAGGGGGAAGGCTCTCTGCGTAAACAAACCCGCCGCCCATGGGGCTTGCAACCCACGGGCGGCGGTATTCTATATAATCCCTATTTCCTCTAAAAGTCTTTACAAGTTACTCGACTGCGTTCAGCGCCTGATCGAGATCGGCGATGATGTCATCGACATGCTCGGTGCCGATGGACAGGCGGATCGTGTTGCGGCCGATGCCTACATCGGCAAGCTCCGCATCGGAGAGTTGGCCGTGGGTCGTGGTGGCCGGGTGGATTACAAGGCTCTTTACATCGGCGACATTGGCCAGCAGAGAGAAAATCTGCAGATGATCGATGAACTCGAAGGCCTCCTTCTGGCCGCCCTTGATGTTGAAGGTGAAGATCGACGCGCCGCCGTTGGGGAAGTACTTCTCATACAGGGCGTGGTCGGGGTGGTCGGGCAGGCTGGGGTGGTTGACCTTCTCCACCTTGGGGTGGTGGGTCAGGAACTCGACGACCTTTTTGGTGTTCTCATTGTGGCGGTCCAGACGCAGGGAGAGCGTCTCGGTACCCTGCAGCAGCACCCATGCGTTGAACGGGCTGATGCAGCCGCCCAGATCGCGCAGGATCACGGCGCGCACATAGGTCACAAAGGCGGCGGGGCCGGCAGCCTCGGCAAAGCAGACGCCGTGGTAGCTGGGGTTCGGCTCCGAGAAGGCGGGGAATTTGCCGCTGGCCTTCCAGTCGAACTTACCGGAATCAACGATGATGCCGCCCAGAGAGGTGCCGTGGCCGCCGATGAACTTGGTGGCAGAATGGACAACGATGTCGGCACCATGCTCGATCGGGCGGATCAGGTAGGGCGTGCCGAAGGTGTTGTCGATGACAAGCGGAATGCTGTGCTTGTGGGCGATAGCGGCAATGGCGTCAATGTCGGGGATGTCGGCGTTGGGGTTGCCAAGCGTTTCAATATGGACAGCGCGGGTGTTGTCCTGAATGGCAGCCTCGACCTCGGCCAGATCATGGGCGTTGACAAAGGTCGTCTGCACACCAAACGCGGGCAGCGTGTGGGCCAGCAGGTTGGAGGTGCCGCCGTAGATGGTTTTTTGCGCCACAATGTGCCCGCCGTTCTGGGCCAGTGCCTGAAGGGTGTAGTCGATGGCAGCGGCGCCGGAGGCAACGGCCAGCGCGGCAACGCCGCCCTCCAGAGCCGCGATGCGCTTTTCAAAAACATCCTCGGTGGAGTTGGTCAGGCGGCCGTAGATGTTGCCCTCGGCCCTCAGGGCAAAGCGGTCAGCGGCATTCTGGGAATTGGGGAACACATAGGAGGTGGTCTGGTAGATCGGCACCGCGCGGGAATCGGTGACGGGATCGGCCTGCTCCTGGCCGACATGCAGCTGAAGGGTCTCAAAGTGCAGTTTACGCTCGCTCATGATAGAATCCTCATTTCTGTTTTTATTCTGTTTGATTTTGTATAAAGAAAAGCCGGGGGCTGCTTGGCGCAACTCCCGGGCAGAATATACAGTGCGGCGCGAAATTTTACAGGCAGTGCAAAGCAATGCCCCGCGCCCGGACTGCTGCCGCCCGGGAGATGGGCATTCGACCGCAGCGGAAATTCTGACGCAGCAGACTGCCGAAGACATGAGCCATTGTGCTTTGCACCTCCTCTTTTTCGTGATAAACCTATGTGCTTTGTAGGTTGACTATATCGTAACACGGAATTTACCGCATGTCAATAGGGTTGTAGGGATTTTTTGCCGCAAATTTTGAATGATGCGCTGCAACGGGCACGGCCAGAGCCCTTCCGGCCATCGCTGACGCTCGGCCACCTCCCCTGAGAGGGGAGGCCGTTTGCGCGGGCGAAGCCCGCGAGAAAAGGCGCCCCGCTGTGTGGGGAGCTGGCCGAGCCTGCGAGGCCTGAGGGGCTTTCCACGCAACCGCCCATTCACTATTCGTAACTTACAGTTGAAATCTTCCCCGAAATCGGTTATACTGTTTTGTAATAAGGTGAAGTATGGGGCACTGTCCCCTTGAATAAAGGAGCATACAATGGCACATTCCGTTATGGTCACCGGTGCAGACGGCTTTATTGGCAGCCATCTGACCGAAGAACTCGTCAAGCGCGGCGAAAAGGTCCGCGCATTCTGCCTGTACAATTCCTTCGGCTCGTTGGGCTGGATCGACACCCTGCCGCCGGAGATCCGCAAGGAAATCGACATTTTCATGGGGGATGTGCGCGACCCCAACGGCGTGCGCACCGCCATGCGCGGGCAGGAGCGGGTGTTCCACCTTGCCGCTCTCATTGCGATCCCCTTCTCCTACCATAGCCCGGACAGCTATGTGGACACCAACATCAAGGGTACGCTGAATGTGCTGAACGCCGCGCGCGAGCTGGACACCCAGCGCGTACTCGTCACCTCCACCAGCGAGGTCTACGGCACGGCACAGTATGTGCCCATTGACGAGAAGCACCCGTTCCAAGGCCAGAGCCCCTACTCTGCCACCAAGATCGGTGCCGATCGTCTGGCTGAGAGCTTCTACCGCAGCTTTGATCTGCCCGTCACGATCGTGCGGCCCTTCAACACCTACGGCCCGCGCCAGAGCGGCCGCGCCATCATCCCGACCATCATCACCCAGCTGCTGGCCGGCCAGACCGAGATCAAGCTTGGCAGCCTGACCCCGACCCGCGACTTCAACTATGTCAAGGACACGGCCAACGGCTTTATGACGATTGCCGACTGCGATGCCGCCATCGGTCAGGAGCTGAACATTGCCACCGGCGTGGAACATTCCATCGGTGACCTTGCCAATGAGCTGATCGCCCAGATCAACCCCAACGCCAAGATCGTCTGCGAGGCTGAGCGCCTGCGCCCCGAAAAGAGCGAGGTCAACCGCCTGCTGGGCGATTCCACCAAGCTGCGCGAGCTGACCGGCTGGGCACCGCAGTACACCTTTGAGCAGGGCCTTGCCGCGACTATCGAGTTCCTGCGCGGCAATCTGGACCAGTACAAGGTCGGGCAGTATATCCTGTAATCTATGAAAAATTCGTCAAACAAACGCAAATTTTCACCCACCGTGCAGCACCCCGCCGCCCGGTGGGCTTTCGTGTTGGTGCTGTGCGCCGCGCTGGGCGTGGTAGTCAGCTACTACTGGCGCGTATTTTACGGGCTGGACGCCCGGGGCCTTGCGCCGCTGGCCGTCACCGGCTTTTGCGTGGGACTCAGCATTCTGGCGGGCGCGGCGGCGCTGCTGCTGCGCCGGGTCAAAGATTTTGCCAAACGGGGCGCCGCCTGCATTTTGCTGTGCGGCATACTGTTTGCCTTTGCAAACCCGCCGCTGCAGACCCCCGATGAAACAGACCATTATCTGCGGACCTACGCTATCTCTATGGGGCGCTTTGACTTTGACGCCGCGCGCGGCTACCCCGAGGACGTGAACGAGCTGGTCGCGGCGTTTCCCGGCGCGTGGGTCAACGCCCACACCTCGGCCGGTGTCGGCACTGACCCCGACACGAACGCCGAGCAGCCCTACAACACCGCAGGTTACGCCTTAAAACAGTATGGCAAAGACGGCCGGGTGGAGAGCATCTGGGATAGCTTTACCCAGTACATCAACTGGGAAAAGCGCGATTCTGCGGCAGATTCCGTCACCGAGCCCATCAGCTTTTTGATTCTGCCGTTTTTGCCCGGGGCGCTGGGCATGGCGCTGGCGCGGCTGTTTGGGCTGGGGGCGCTGGGCTGCCTGTACGCCGGGCGGCTGGTCAACCTGCTGGCCTACGCGGCGCTTTGCTATGCGGCGCTGCGCAGTGCGCACAAATGCCGCCCCGCGTTTTTGTGCATCATGCTTATGCCGATGTCGCTCTACATGGGGGCCTCCCTGAGCTATGACGCAACGCTGCTGGGCTGCTATTATCTCATGCTGGCGCTGCTGACGCAGGAGAAATGGAACGATAAAACGGCGCTTTGCTATGCGCTGGCCTGCGTATTTGCCAACGGCACCAAGCCCTACCTCAATCTTTTGTGGGTCATGCTGCCCTTTGTGGTGCGCAAGACCGAGTGGAAAGTGCGGTTCAGCCGCGCCGTGTACGCCGTGCTGACGGCGGCGGGCGCGCTGGCGCTGACCTTTGGTGTTGAGCAGTACGGCACGCTTTTGCGCCACAACTACGGCGCGATTGCCCGGCAGGGCGGCGCAGCCGTCAGCGGCGGCGCGCAGCTTTTGTTTGTTTTGAAGAATCCGCTGCGTTACATCGCAGTTTTGCTGGGCACACTGTATGAGAACGACGGCTTTATCGGCCAGCTGGGTCTGTTCGGCTGGAAGGATATGCCCGTGGCGTTTATCAGCCTGACTGCGCCGCTGGTGCTGCTGCTGGCCGCAATGCTCTGCACACCCGCTGCGGATGCACTGGGCCGCCGCCGCACCGGCTGGCTGGGCGTGTTCGGGCTGGTTTATGCGGTGGGCGCAATGACGGCCATGTATATTACCTACACCCCCGTGGCCATGGTGCGCATCGTGGGGCTGCAGACGCGGTATTTCCTGCCGGTCTGGCTGCTGGCGGTGCTGGCTGCTGCCGCGCTGGCCCGCCGTGCGCTTGCCCCGCGCTTGACCGCAGAAAAGGCCACCGCGCTGGCCGTGCCCCTGTGCGGGTGGTACGCCTTTGCAGGGACGGTGCTCTTGTTCCAGCACTACTTTGTGGGGCCGGTGTACACGATTTATAAGTAAAAGGGCTTCCCCCTTGGGGGAAGCTGTCGCCGAAGGTGACTGATGAGGGGCGGCGGTGCCTCTATAGCCCATGTAAGGGTTATCACGGGGACTTCGCCCCTCATCCGGCCTTCGGCCACTTCCCCAAGGGGAAGGCATTACAGGAAAGGAGGCTCCCATGCTGCATCTTCTCTATGCCCTTGCGCTTTTGCTTCTGCTCTGCGGTGCTTGCGCGATATTGGGCGAAAAATCCGGTCTTTCCCCCGCCCTGCTGCCGCTGCCGGTGTTGAGCGGCGCGGTCGTTGTGCTGTATCTCTGCGGCATTGCGGGCATCCTGCGGGCCGGGGCGGTGTTGGTGCTGCTGGCACTGGCCGCCGTATGGGTGCCGGGCCTTGTGCGCCTGCGCCCCGCCGGGGTGCGCAAAGCGTGGCAGAACGCCCTGTGTGCGCCGGGCTTTGCCCTGTTTTTGGGCGGTGCTGCGTTTATCTGGGTGCTATTCTGCGTGCAAGAGCCGATGTTTACCCAGTGGGACGAGTTCACGGCATGGGGCCTTGCCCCCAAGATGGTCGTGGAGCGCGGCGCGTTTTATGTGGCCGACCCCGTCAACCTGAAGGCCAGCTTTACCTACCCTGCCACCAGCCTGCTCGCCTTCCTGTTCCAGCCGTTCGGCCTCTGGGCTGAGTGGGCTTGTCTGGCCGCCATCGACACACTGGCGCTGGCCTGTCTGGCCGCTGCCGCCGCGCTGCCGCGCCCGAAAGGGGCCGAGGGCATTCTGGTGTTTGCCGCTGGTTTTTTGCTGCCGTACTTCTTTTCGGCCACACCCGCCGGCAGCTACGCCGTGCAGTATGTCAACGCGATGGCCGACCTGCCGCTGGCGATGCTTTTCGGCGGCACGCTCTGCCTCTATTTTGCAGTGGGGCGCCATAAATACGCCTATTGGCTGGTCGCGCTGCCGCTGGCCGTGCTGACCCTGACCAAAGATATCTGCTTTGCCTACGGGCTGATCGCGGCTTTTTTGATCGGGCTGGACCTGCTGTTTGCGGCGAATGCGCCCATCAAAAAAGCCTTCCCGAAAGCCCTGCTTCAGGCCGGTGCGCTGGCCGTTGTTGTGCTGGCGGCGTTTTTAAGCTGGGGCCGCTATACGGCAGCTGTCACCCCCACGGCAGACACCGCTGCCAGCGTTGGCAGTGAGGGGCTGAGCTACGGCGCAGTCCTCGTGGGCGGCGTCAAGCAGCTGCTGGGCATCGGCCGTACCGAGAAATTTGCCCAGATCATGGCCGCCATGGGCAGCGCGTTCTTCACCCGGCGCATCTGCCTGTTGGGCGGCGGTGCCATGGCCGTTGCTGCCATCACCATGGTTGCCGCTGCCGCGTGGCTGGCTGCGGAAAAGGCCCGGCCCGCCGCCGGGTGCTTGCGGCCCATCTTGGGTTTGCGTTCTGCTTTGCGGCGCTGTATCTGTTCCACCTGATCCTCTACTGCTACAATTTTTCCGACCTTGAGGGGCTGATGCTCAAGGATTACGACCGTTACCTTGCCCCCTACTATCAGGCGTGGATGCTGGCGATGCTCTGCCTACTGGCAAACGGCGCGCGGCAGCGGCTGGGCCGCCTTGCGCTGGGCGGGGCTGCGGCGGTGATCCTTGCCGTGTTCTGCTGGCGCGGCATCCCGGCTGCGGGGTTCTGGACCGGGGCCGACAGCCTGTACACGCTGCGCGCCGATGTACAAAGCCGCGCAAACACGATGAACACCGTGCTGGACTGGCCTGACCGGGTGCTGGTCATCAGCCAGGGCGACGATGCCACGCGGTGGTATTATTACCGGTATGAGCTGACCGCGCAGGTTGTGAACGGCTTCGGCGGCTTTTACGGCCGCTTGGGTGAGACAAAGGACCGCTGGGACAGCGATTTTATGAATCTGGTCGAGAGCGAAAACTGGACGCTGTACGACTACAAGGCCGTCTGTGTGCCTGACACGCTGGTGGCCTACATGGCCGAGAAGGACTGCGATTATATCTTAATTGACCGTGCCGACGACTACCTGCAGCGGGAGTTCAGCCCCCTGTTTGAGGGCGGCTTGACGAACGACATGCCCGCGACCCTCTACCATTTTGAGGGCGCGGACGCCGCCGTACCGTTTACACTGGCGGCCGTGGCAGAAAGCGGGGTGGCGTAAATGAAAAAACCGCTTTTCAAGCCGCGTCAGCTGCTGGTGCTGGCCTATCTGCTGGCGGCTGTGTTCTGGGTGGTGCGCTGCCTTGTCGGCTGCGGCGTGATGCTGAACTACCAGCTGCAGGGCAAGATGCCGCAGACGCATCTGGACGCCGCCGAGCTGGTGACCGAGAGCTTTGCGCCCTATTCCTCCAACGAATGGTGGACGCCGCCGGACGATGACCCTGCGTGGTATCTTTCGACCGACAGCGATCCCCGCATCTACTGGCAGGGGCAGGGGTATATCGAAACCGTGGTTTTGGACGCAGCACACCGCCTGCCCCCGGGCGGCGTAGCGCTGTATTACCTGAAACCCGGCCAGACCGACTACACCGAGGCGCAGAAGGTCTTTGCCCGGGTGACAGCCCCCGGCGTCTACACCTTTGATTTGGGCGGCAAGTGGGTGACGGGGCTGCGCATCGACCCCGACAGTGTGGGCGGCGTGCCGACCCTGTTCACCGGCATCGAGCTGACCCCGCGCGGCCGTGGTATCTGCGGTTTGTGCCACCGCCGGCTGGTGGCTGGTGTTGGCGTTTGGACCCTGTATCGCCGCCGCTTTCATTCCCTTTTATAGGAAAAAATAAAGCACACCGTAGGGGCCGGGCATGCCCGGCCCGCAGCCAAAAGGCAAAATCGCTTTTGCGGGAAAGCTGCGGGCCGCACATGTGCGGCCCCTACATTCCTGCACATTTGTAGGGGGCTGCGTCCTCGACGCCCCGCGGGCCGATGCAGGCATCGGCCCCTACAGTCAACCCATATGAAGGAGTCTACCCTATGGAACTACTCTGCGTACTTTTCGCCGTGGCGGCGTTGTTCTACGGCTGCGCGGTGCTTACGCTGAAATGCCGCGTCCCGGCGGCGGTCGCACCGCTGACGGCGCTGTCGCTGATTGTAGCGGTGCTGACGCTGGCCGCGATGGCGGGCGTGCTGTACCCTGCCGCATGGGCGGTGTACGCGCTGTGTCTGGCGGGCGGCGTTTGGGTGCTTCTCACCCGCAAAAAGCACACAGATGCGCTGCAAATGCTGTTCACACCGGGCAGTGTGTTGTTCTGGGGCATGGCGCTGGCGTTTACCGTCTACTTTTTTGTGCGCCAGCCGATGGCAGCCGATTTTGACGAGCTGAGCCTTTGGGCCACCGCTGTCAAGATCACCAAGGTCAATAACGACCTGTACGCGACCGCCGAATTGGGCACACCGTGGGCTGCGACCCAGAACCCCGGCCTGCCCTTGCTCTCGTATTTCTTCCAATTTCTCGGTAATTATGCAGATTGGAAAATTTATGTCGGTTATGACATTTTGTATTTTTCCGTTTTTGCTGCTGTTGTTGGTGCCATCCCGCGCAGCAGGTGGCGCGTGGCCGTGCCGATGGCCGCCGTGCTGTGGTGCGTGCCGTTCTTCTTCACAAACTACAACCACACCATTTATTTAACGACCACCTACATGACCAGCTACGGCGATGTGCCCGCGGGCCTTGTGTTCGGCGGGGCGGTGGCCGCATGGCTGGCGCTGCGCCAAAATTCGGCCCCCAAATGGGCCGTGCTGCCGATTCTGGCGCTGTCTGCCAACATCAAGGCCAATACCTTTGTATTGGCACTGGTGGCGGCGGGGCTGGTGGCTGTGGACGAGTGGCTGTTTGCCGACGACGGCGATTTCAAGGCCGGTCTGCTCCCCCGCACCGGGTTCAGCCTGGCCTGCTTTGCCGCACCGATGGCAATTTACTATCTGTGGAATGTCCGCTATGTCGGCTGGCTCGTCAGCCGCAGCGCCAGTGATTCCGGCGTCGGCGAGACGAGCGCCCCGCTGTCTGCGGTCGTGGTCAACGGCATCAGAATCCTGCTGGGCCAGCCGGTCGAGGGCTTTTACGCCGAGCGCGAGGCCCAGTTCCGCACTGCGATGGCCGACATGGGCCACCAGTTCTGGACGAGTGACGGCAAGCTGAGCATGATCGGGCAGGGGCGCAATGTGGTCGCGCTGATCGCCATCGTGTTTGTCGTGGCGGTTCTGGCGGCAGCATCGCGGCGGCTCAAGGCACGCATTGCGGTCATCGGTGCACTGTCCGGCGTCTGCTTTTTGGGCTACAACCTCATGCTGGCGCTGAGCTACGGCTTTATCTTCAAGACCTTCAGGCCGAGCAGCTGACCGACTACAACCGCTACATTTACAGCTATTACATCGGCTGGTTCATCCTTGCGCTTGGGTGTCTGTCGGTGGCGCTGCTGCCGCAGATCACAGTCAAGGGCGGGGCCGATGGCCCGACAGCGGTTTTTGTTGCGACCCGCCGCCAGCCGCACGCTGCCTTTGAGCTGTTTGTGCTGGCGCTGGCCTGCGGAATGCTGTTCCGCCAGAGCCAGCTGATTTTGCCGCAGCTGAGCGTGCTGGGCTTTGCGGACAGCGAGTTCACCGACCGCCGCGCCGAGCGTGCCGAGGCCGAGCTGGTGTGCAGCTATCTTGCCCTCGATGACCGCGTCTTTTATGTCGGGCAGGGCGACAACGGCGAGGGCTGGTTCAGCGCCGTGTTTGATTTCTACCCGATTTTGGTGGACTATTCCGGCACCGTGACCACGGACCCCGACACTGGCGAGACAAAGATGATCGGCGGCGGCGGCGAGCTGGGCCTGCCCGAATTGCAGCCCGGCGAGGGCGTGAAAAACACCTACTACCACGCCTTTACAGCCGAGGAGCTGGACGGCATTGTGCGCGGCAACGGCTGCACGGTGCTGTATATCCAGACGCTGGACGATATTTTTGTGCAAAGCTACGCCGATTTGTTCACCGACAAGCTGGCGGCGGCCCAGAGCGGCGAGACGCTGCTCTACCGCGTGACCGATGCGGGCTTTGCCCCGATGCAGATGGAGGTGAGCGCCCGATGAAAGCCTTGCAGAAATGGTTTGGGCGGCGCGGTGCGCTGCCGCTGACCGCCTATCTGGCGGCGCTGGCCGTCTGGGTCGTGCTGGGGGCGTTCCACCTTGGCAGTGACAGTCTGGCCCGTGCGCAGGGCCGCCTGACCGAGGAGACAATGGCCGCGACCGACTGGCAGCTGGTGGGGCTGACCCCAAACGACGACGGCACGCTGACCACCGTGGACGGCGACCCGCAGATGATTTTGGAAAATGTCGGTGACCGCGTGGTGCGCACCATCAGCTACACCGCGCAGTTTGACGGAGAAGCGCGGGAATTGTGCCTGTACTACACAACAAAAGTCGGCGAGGATTACTCTGCCGACCGCCGGGTGTTCCCCCGGAGTGTGGGCGAAGGACGGTACATCTACACGCTGCCCCGCACAAGTCTGGCCGCGCTGCGCCTCGACCCCTGCAGCCCGGAGGAAAACAAGGCTGTGACCCTGACGATGAGCGGCATCACACTGAACGCCGCCGACACGCTGCCGCACTTCTGGCAGTATTTTGTGCCAAGCTGGTATCAGGCATTCTGTCTGGTGCTTTACCCCGCCCTGGCGGCAGCCGCTGTCAGCATGGCGGCCGCCATCGTACCGGGCAGAAAAAGAAGCTGACCTGCAAGCCTGCCGTGGGCTTATTGCTGTGTTGCGTTATACCGGGCAGCCTACCCGCCGTGGGGGCTGCCCGGTTTTTTGCGCTTAAGGCAACACCGCACAATTCCCGCCTGACGGCTTAAGCACCGCTCCGGCGGCTGCGGTATTGCCTTACTTTTTCGACTATTTTCGACTATTTTGCACAAATCTGTTGCTTTTAACGGTAGTCATATACTATAATATCTACAGTATGGGGGTCTGCGCCCCCTTCCCCGTGCAGGTTAAATTTTGTAAGGGCACAGGTGAGAGCATGCGTGAAGCGAAACAGAGAATCCTGATTGCGGACGATTCCGCCATGAACCGCGCCATACTGACAGAGATGCTGGGCGACGGTTATGACATTCTGGAGGCGGAGAACGGCCTGCAGGCCGTGTCGGCCATGCAGTCGGACGAGAATATCGACCTGCTGCTGCTTGACATCATGATGCCCGAGATGGACGGCTTTGAAGTGCTGGCCATGATGAAGAAATGTCACTGGATCGACGACATTCCCGTCATCATGATCTCTGCCGAGAATGCGTCCAGCTTTGTGGAGCGCGCCTACGACCTCGGCGCAAGCGACTATATCAGCCGCCCGTTTGACACCGCCGTGGTCCGCCGCCGCGTTATCAACACCCTGATGCTTTATGCCAAGCAGAAGCGGCTGGTTCGGCTGGTGGCCGAGCAGGTCTACGAAAAGAAAAAGCAACTCCACGATGATCAACATCCTGAGCCATATCGTGGAATTCCGCAACGGCGAGAGCGGCCTGCATGTGCTGCACATCCAGACGGCAACCGAAATCCTGCTGCACACGCTGGTACAGCAGACCGACCGCTACAAGCTGACCGCCGCCGATATATCGCTGATCAGTACAGCGTCCGCGCTGCATGACATCGGTAAGATCAATATTCCCGAGTCCATCCTGAACAAGCCCGGCAAGCTGACGAAGGAAGAATTTGACACGATGAAGACCCACACCACAATCGGTGCGGAGATTCTGGACAAGCTGCCCTTCCAGCAGGAGAGCGATCTGGTCAAAACGGCCTACGCCATCTGCCGCTGGCACCATGAGCGGTATGACGGGCGCGGCTACCCGGACGGACTGAAGGAGGAGCAGATCCCCATTGCCGCGCAGGTCGTGGCGATGGCCGATGTCTATGACGCACTGACGAGTGAGCGCTGCTACAAAAAAGCCTACAGCCATGACACCGCCATACAGATGATCCTGAACGGCGAGTGCGGCGCCTTCAATCCGCTGCTGCTGCAGTGCCTGCAGGAGGCCGCGCCGCGCCTGCAGGCCGAGCTGAGTGCCTCCGCCGCAGCCGATGCCCCCCGCAACGCCCTTGCCGAGGCCCAGCACCTCTCGGAGACGCTGCTGGAGGAGAACGCGCTGCCCGGGCAGAACCGTATTCTGCGTGTGTTGTCGGTGCTGCGTGCCAAGGCGAACTTTTTGCCAAAAATGCCCACTGCATCCAAATGGATTACGACGACACCACGGGTCTGGTCCGCTTCTACCCGTGGGCGGTTGAGCATATGAAGGTCCCCGCCGAGCTGCATCTGCCCGAGGATATTGACAAATCCGGCTTCACGCAGGAGGATATCCGCCGCATCCAGAAAGCGCTGCACGCGACCACCAGTGCCCACCCCAACACCGAGCTTTCGATGCTGCTGCCCGTTGACGGCGAGCTGCGCTGGCACCGCATTGCCCTGCGCAGCATCTGGAGTGAGGACGATCCCCCCTTCTATCTGGGCGCAGTGGCGCAGGCCACCCCCGTGGAGGAGCTTTGCGACTATCACCGCGAGGTTTCCCGCGATATGCTGACCCACGCCTACAACCGTAGCTTTTTTGAGAGCCAGCTGCTGCAGCTGATGGAGGCGGACGGTGTCCTGCTGCTTGACCTTGACCATTTCGGCGCGGTCAGCGGGACCTACGGCCGTCAGGCCGGCGACATTGCGATTCGCACCGTGGTGGGTGCGGTCTCGGCCTGTGTGCGCAGCAGCAGCGATGCGCTGGTGCGCTACGGTGATGACGAGTTCCTGCTGCTGTTCCCCCATATCTCGCCGCATATCTTTGCACAGCGGGCGGAGGAGATCCGCGCCTCGGTCGAGGCGATCCGGCTGACCGACTACCCCAACCTGCGCCTGACGGTCTCTCTCGGCGGCGTGTACGGCGCCTGCCCGATCGAGCCGGCCATTGTACAGGCCGAGACACTGCTGCACGATGCCAAGCAGACAAGAAACTGCTGCCTGCTCCGCCAATATACTGAGGAAAAATAATTTCATTGTCAGAAAGGTGATTTACCATGACATTACAGGAATTTTATGCCCGTGTCGGCGGCGATTACAGCGCCACCCTCAGCCGCCTGCCCAGCGAGGCGCTCATCAAAAAATTTGTTCTGAAATACCCCGGCGACCCCAGCTTTGAGCAGCTGCGGGCTGCGCTGGACGCGCAGGACTGGGAGCTGGCCTTCCGCGCCAGCCACACCCTCAAGGGCGTGGCCCAGAACCTCGGCATGGACCGTCTGTACAAGGCCGCCGCCGCCCTCTGCGATGCGGTGCGCGGCCCCAAGCCGCTGGCGGATGCAAGCCTCTGGCCGCCCGTCCTTGCCGCCCACGAGGAAGTGCTGGCGGCGGTCCGGGAGCTGTAAAGCACCCACTTGCAGGCCGGCCCTGCAGAATACTATGTGCGGTGCCTCTGCCGCCGCACAGGAAACCGGAGTGCCCCTGCCATGTACAATAATAAGGAGAGCTTTCCCGCCCTGCGGCGCGCGGTCTGCTGCCTGCTGCTTACCAGTATGCTGCTGGCCGCACTGCTGGGCTTTGCCATGCCCGCCAGCGCGGCGGGCAGCAATGACACCCCCCAGCGCACCCTGCGCGTAGGCTTTTACGCCTACACGGGCTACCATATCATGGATAAGGACGGCCACCGCAGCGGCTATTCCTACGAGGTACTGCAGCGGATCGCCCAGTATGAGAATGTAAAGTTTGAGTATCTCGGCTACGACTGTGATGCCAACGAGGCCGCTGACATGCTGGAGCGCGGCGAGATCGACCTGCTGCCCACGCTGCGCAAGACGCCGGAGCGTGCCGAGCGCTTCGCCTTCTCCAACGAGCCGATCTCCAATCTGGCCACAATGCTGACCGTCAAGGCCGGCAACCGCAGCATCGTTGCGGGCGACTACGAAACCTACGATGGCATGATCGTTGGCATGAGCCGCCGCGGCAACGGCCGCAACCAGAGCTTTATCAATTACGCCGCGGAGCACGGCTTTACCTACACGCCGATCTACTTCGACACGGACGAGGAGCTTTCGCTGGCGCTGCGCACCGGGGTGATTACAGCGGCCGTTTCCAACCGGCTGCGCAAGACCAACAACGAGTGGATCATTGACACCTTTGACCTGCAGGACTGCTACATTGCCGTGCGCAAGGACGACAGCGCCACCCTGCAGCTGGTCAATGACGCACTGACCAAGATGGACCGCGATGACCCCACCTGGCGCACGAGCCTGTTTGACAAGTACAACAAGAACATCCACTCCAGCAACAAGCTCTACCTGACCGCCGCTGAGGAAAACTACATCACCACCCACAACGCAAACGGCACCATCTTTCAGGTTCTGGTCAACCCGGACCGCTACCCCTACTCCTATCTGGACGAGGACGGCTGCCCGACCGGCATCATGGTAGACCTCTTTAAGCTCGTGGCGGACCGCGCCCAGCTACACTACAGCTTTTTGACGCCGGCCAGCCGCAGCGAATACCGCACGATGCTTGATAGCAGCGGTGCTGATTTCGTCATAGATTTCTCCGATGATTACTCCACGGCGGAGGATTACGGCTACCAGCTGACAAATTCCTACCTTTCGGCGGAGTTTTCATGGGTCATGCTGCGCAGCCACAGCGGCGGGCTGAGCAAGGCGATCGTGCCCGACAATTTCAACTCTGATTCGCTTGAGATGCCGGGCCTACAGGATATTTCCAGCGTGAGATACGCCGACTCCTTTGACGACTGTCTGGCGGCTGTGCGCAGCGGCGATGCGGACGCCTGCTACACCTACACCTATCAGGCCGAGCGCGCCGTCTTTGACGATAAGTATAACGAGCTGCGCGCGATGCTCAGCGATGAACGCCGCAGCTTCTGCATCGGCGTGCGCGCTGACCATGATGTACTTCTGCTCAGCGTGCTGAACAAGAGCGTGGACAGCCTGACCCGTGCCGATGTCGTGGCGCTGACCAATAAGTACATCAATCTGGGCCAGCAGGAATTCTCGCTGGTGCGCCTGACCTACCAGTATCCCCTCTTTGTGGTGCTCATCGTGCTCTGCGTGATCATCACCAATGTCTGCGTGGTGCTTTCGATGCGCGCGCGCCGCTTCCGCGATCTGACCGAGGCTGCCCTGCACCGTGCCGAGGAGGCCAGCGCCGCCAAGACCGAGTTTTTGTCCAACATGTCCCACGACATCCGCACCCCCATCAACGGCATCATGGGCATGCTGGATATTGCCGAGGAAAACTTTGAGGATCAGGCCCGCGTCAGGGACTGCCTTACCAAGATGCGGGGCGCGGCCTCCCATCTGCTGTCGCTCGTCAACGATGTTCTGGACATGTCCAAGATCGAGTCCGGCAGCATGAAGCTGCTCAACAATCCCTTTGATCTGCGCGTGCTGCTGCAGGCCTGCTGCGACATCGTGGAGGGGCAGATCATTGAGCGCAAGCTTACCTTCACCAAGCAGATCGGCCCGTTCTGGCACCCCTATCTCGTCGGCAGTGAGCTGCATGTCCGGCAGGTGCTGATCAATATCCTCTCCAACGCCGTCAAGTACACGCCGGACGGCGGCACGATCCGCTTCTGCGCCAAGGAGACCCTGTATGAGGAGGGCCTTGTTCATCTGCGCATGGAGATCACGGACAACGGCATCGGCATGAGCGAGGAATTCCTGCAGCATATCTTTGAGCCCTTTACGCAGGAGCAGCGCTCGAGCCGCACCCACTACAAGGGCACAGGTCTCGGCATGGCCATCACGAAGAAGCTCGTTGACCAGATGCACGGCTCGCTCGATGTCGAGAGTGAGCCCTGCAAGGGTTCGACCTTCATCGTGCGGCTGTCGCTGCCGGTGGACCCCACGCCCCACCCTGTGGCCGCGCAGCAACCCGCCAAGCAGGAGGACGCGCCGACCCTTGCGGGGCTGCACCTGCTGCTGGCTGAGGACAATGAGCTGAACAGCGAGATCGCTGTGACCCTGCTGGAGGCAGAGGGCGCCGAGGTGACAGCCGTGACCAACGGCCGCGAGGCGGTCGATGCCATCCAGCACGCCGAGCCCCACACCTACGATGCCGTCCTGATGGATGTCATGATGCCCGAGATGAACGGCCTTGAGGCCACCCGCTGCATCCGCGCCTTTGAGGGCGTTGGCCCCGACGAGGGCACGCCGATCATTGCAATGACAGCCAATGTCTTTGCCGATGATGTGCGCGCCTGTCTCGAGTCCGGCATGAACAGCCATGTCGGCAAGCCGCTCGACATGAAGGTCCTGATGCGCGAGATCCTCAAGTACACCCACCGAAGCTGAAGAATCTAAAGTCTGCGCCATTATTTTTTAACAAAATTAAAAATTACGCCCGCCTTATTGCAAAACGATTTTTCCGATGTATAATGGAAAGGAATTTTTTGGGATACGGCGGGCGTTTCTGCGTCCCCGGTATGGAGGGTGAATTATGGCAACGAAGTATATTTTTGTGACCGGCGGCGTTGTCTCCGGTCTGGGCAAGGGCATCACGGCGGCCAGTCTGGGGCGGCTGCTTAAAACGCGCGGGCTGAAGGTCGCCAGCCAGAAGCTGGACCCCTATATCAATGTGGACCCGGGCACGATGAGCCCCCTGCAGCACGGCGAGGTCTTTGTGACGGACGACGGCACCGAGACCGACCTCGACCTCGGCCATTATGAGCGCTTTACCGATGAAAACCTGAACAAATACTCCAACCTGACCACCGGCAAGGTCTACTGGAATGTCCTGAACAAGGAGCGTCAGGGCGCCTATCTGGGACAGACCGTGCAGATCATCCCCCACATCACCAACGAGATCAAGAGCTACATCTACAACCTTGCCAAAAGCACCGAGGCTGATGTTGTCATCACCGAGATCGGCGGCACGACCGGCGACATTGAGAGCCAGCCCTTTCTGGAGGCCATCCGTCAGGTCGGGCTGGAGCAGGGCCCCGAGAACTGCTGCTACATCCATGTCGTGCTGGTGCCCTACATTTCCGGCTCCGATGAGTACAAGTCCAAGCCGGCCCAGCACTCCTGCAAGGAGCTGCAGGGCATGGGCATCTGCCCCAATATCATTGTCCTGCGTGCCGACGGCCCGGTCGGCAATGACATCAAGCGCAAGATCAGCATGTTCTGCAATGTGCGCCCCGACTGCGTGATTGAAAACCTGACGATGCCGAGCCTTTACGAGTGCCCGCTGATGCTGGAATCCGCAGGGCTTACCAATGTTGTGGCCCGCCAGCTGCACCTGCAGACCCCGCCGAGCGACCTGACTGAGTGGAAGGAGCTGATCAGCCGCATCGCCACCCGCAGCAAGACCTGCACCATCGCACTGGTGGGCAAGTATGTCAAGCTGCACGATGCCTACCTCAGCGTTATGGAAAGCCTGTACCACGCCGGCTTTGAGAACGAGAGCAAGGTCGAGATCAAGTGGGTGGACAGCGAGCATCTGGTGGACCAGAGCTGCTGCGCCGAGGAGCTGGGCGATGCGGACGGCATCATCATTCCCGGCGGCTTCGGCGACCGCGGCATCGAGGGGATGATCCAGGCTGCCCAGTACGCGCGGGAGAACCATGTCCCCTACTTCGGCATCTGCCTGGGTATGCAGATCATGGTCATGGAGTACGCCCGCAATGTGCTGGGCTACGCGGACGCCAACTCCAGCGAGTTTGCCCCCGAGGGCCAGCACAATGTCATTGATCTGATGCCCGACCAGCAGGGCGTTGAGACGAAGGGCGGCACGATGCGGCTGGGCAAGTACCCCTGCACCATCACCCCCGGCACCAAGATGGCCGAATGCTACGGCACAACCGAAATTGATGAGCGCCACCGCCACCGCTATGAGTTCAACAATGCGTTCCGCGCCGAGTTTGAGGAGAAGGGCCTTGTCATTGCCGGCACCAGCCCTGACGGCCGTCTTGTCGAGGCGGTCGAGATCCCGGGGCGCGACTTCCACCTCGGCGCACAGTTCCACCCCGAGTTCAAGAGCCGCCCGAACCGCGCCCACCCCCTGTTCAAGGGCTTCATTGCCGCCGCGCTGCAGTACCAGAGCGCGCATACCCCGACCGACCACCCTGTCTCGCTGGGGGAGTAATTTCATAAATTTTGCCCTGCCGTCAAGGCGGGGCTTTTTGCTTCCCATCAATTTACAACTTTTTCACATTCTGCGCGCAGTAACACTTCCCCCTCGTTCGTATTAGTATACAGAAGCAGGCAGCCAAAGCCGCACAATATTCTGTCGAAAACCCGGCTATATCTTGTGCGGAATTTCGCTTGTTTTATGCCCTGCCCGGGGCGTATAATGATACATCAACGAAAGGATGCAAACTGTATGCGCAACTGGTGTTCACGCCATCCGGTCTGGTTCATGGCGTTCTATGCTCTGTTTTATCTGACCTTTTTCGCGCTGCTGGAGCGCACGATCCAATCCCCCGACCTGTGGGTCCACTGCAGGCTGGATGATCTGATCCCCTTCTGCAAATATGCCATTGTGCCGTATCTGCTGTGGTTCCCGTGGATCCCGTTCACCCTGTTTTACCTGCTGTACAAGGCCCCGCGCGGGGATTTCTGGCGGCTTTGCCTGCCGCTGTTCACCGGCATGACGATGGCACTGCTTTTCTACGCCATCGTGCCGAACGGGCTGGCGCTGCGCCCGCGCTTTGTGCCGGGCAGCGACATTTTTGCCCAGCTTGTCCGTGCGATCTACCGCAGCGATACGCCGATGAATGTCTGCCCGTCCATCCATGTTTTCAACTCGGTCACGCTGATGCTGGCCTATTACCGCAGCAGCATTTTTGACGCGCCGCGCCGCCGCTGGATGCGCCCGGCCGCCATGGTGCTGTGCGTGTCCATCACAATGTCCACGATGCTGCTCAAGCAGCACAGCGTCATTGATGTCGTATTTGGTCTGCTGCTGGCCCTGACACTGGATTACGCCGCCACAGCGCTGCAAAGCGTCCCCGCAAGACGCAGACGCCTGCCGGAGCGCTTGTAAAGCAAAGCACCCCCTGCCTGTATTTGCCGTACAGGCAGGGGGTGCTTTATTGTTTATGGTAAAGAGAGGGCTTTTGCTTTTCCGTTACAGTGCATACACTAAAATGCCCGCCACGATCATGACCAGCGCCGCGATCTTCTTAGGGTTCATCTTTTCATGGAAGATCGTCACGCCGAAGATCGTCACATATAAATAGCCGGTGGCCTCCAGCACAGGGCCGATATTCAGCGGCACGCCCTTGTATGCCAGCATCGTCAGCAGCGTACACCCCACAAAGAGGCCGTAGCCCAAAATCACGCGCCAGTCGGTGTACTCCGCCACAAGGGAGGTATGCTCCCGCATAGCGGCCTTCTTCAGCAAGACCTGCGACACCGAGGACAGGAAGGTGCTGCACAGGTAAAGCAACACATAGGGCAGCTGTGCCTGATTCATTTGCCGCCCTCCTCTTCGTTGTCGGCACGCACAAACAGCACGATGCCTGCAATGATGATGACGGCCCCCACGACCTGCCGCGGGGTGACGGCCTCGCCAAAGACGGCCATGCCCAGCAGAATGCCCCAGACGACCGTTACAGCCTTATTGGCGTAGGCCGTTGTCAGCGGCAGATGCTTGATGACCTGCTGCCAGCCGATGGCATAGGCAACAAGCGCCGCCAGCATCAAACCGTACAGCAGAAGGAACGCCGCGCTCAAAAACGGCTGCTGCGCCGCCAGCTTGCTGCACACACTGCTGCCCGCATAGATACCCAAAATAATATGCAGCAGGAGGAACCATTTTGCCTGCTGCCTCATGCGTTGTCCTCCCCATGGCGGATGACCTCACGCTCAACATACTGCGGTGCGGCGTTGGCGCACATGTAGATGCGGCCGACATACTCGCCGATGATGCCCAGCACGACCAGAATCATGCCGCCCAAAAGCAGCAGCAGCGCCGTGGTGGACGCCCAGCCCATCGGGGCCGCGCCGCGGGTGAAGTGGTCAATGACGATATAGATCAGGTAGACAAAGCCCGCTGCTGCAAACATCGTACCGAAATAGGTGGCAATGCGCAGCGGCTTGACCGAAAACGAGGTAAAGCCGTTCATCCAGAGGTTCAGCAGCTTCCGCAGCGTATAGCCGGAGCTGCCCTCCTCCCGGGCGCGGTGATGCACCGGCACATTGCAGATATGCTTGGTGGAGCGCAGCACAAGGCCGATCACATACGGGTAGCAATGCTCATACCGCAGCATCTCCTCCACCACAAAGCGGCGGGCGGCAAAGTAGCTGTTGACGACCAACTCCGGCGGCTTGCCCAGCATGATCTCGGTCATCTTGCTGTTGGCCCAGCTGCCCAGATTGCGCCAGCCGGCCTGCCTTTTTGTGTCGTAGCTGGCGTAGACGACATCGTAGCCGGCATCAATCTTCTCCAGCAGCTTGCCCACCTCATCGGCAGGAGTCTGGCCGTCATCGTCCAGACAGACAATGATGTCCCCGCTGCATTTGTGGAAGCCTGCCATCAGCGCGGCATGCTGCCCGAAGTTTTTGGCCAGATCCACCCCCGTCACATGGTCATCCGCGGCCACCAGCGCACGGATCGTGCCGATGGTATCATCGGGCGAGCAATCGTTGACCAGAATGACCTCATAGTCATACTGCGGCATCGTCTTCATGGTGGCGGTGATCTCCGCCACCACTCCCCCACCGTATGCTGGGAACGGTAGCAGGGGATCACATAAGAAATTTTCTGCATAGCTTCGTTATCCTTCCAGATGTGTTCAACTGCGCTTATAGATGACCAGATCCTCGGTGGAGACAAGCTCCTGCCAGCTTTCGGCCAGCAGGCGTTCCTCCACGCGGGTACCGTGGCCGCACATCACATAGCGGGAGTAGATGGGGTTCTCGGCGTCCCACAGGTAGGAGTTCTTGTCAAACTCAATACCCATGCCATCCGGCACAGCGTAGAGGTAGCCGTGGAACACCGTATCATCGTAGGCGTAGGCCAGGGTGCTGTTCCAAGGATCGCTTCCCGCGTCGGCCGCGTCCTCACGCAGGACCTGCTCCACGATTTCCATCTGAGCAGCCATCTCTGTGTTGATTTCAGGCAGACTGCCGCGGGAAAAGTTCATCGGGAAAAGCAGCACCAGCAGCACAGGCATATAGACCGCTGCTGGTGCGGCATCCTCCGCCACAAAAGCGGCGATCAGCAAGATTGCCAGCAGCATCAGATGGCGGGGGTCAATGCTGTACATGGTCAGCAGCACCAGCACCACAATTCCCGCACAGAAGGCAGCGCAGAATTTCAGCGCTGTGGGGCGTCCTCTGCGCTTATCCCAGACCAGACAAGCCGCTGCCACCAGAGCAACCGCCAAAAAGGTCAGCACACCGCCGCCGATGTAGGTCACATCGCCCTGCAGTGTAGGCACAATATCATACTGCCACGCTGCAGCCAGCAGTCTGACAGCCCGCTCCCATTCATAGCGCACAGCCGCTATCGGGTGGCCCTGCAAAAGCAGCTGCACACCGGCAAAATCCATGCCGCCGCCGAAATACGCTGCCGCCATCTTTGTCATCGAAAAAATCGACAGGACAAACGAGGCCGCCGCTGCTGCAAGGCAGACACAGCGGCGCTTTTTGTCTGCCATACCGCCGTCAGCGGAAACGCCCAGAACAGCAGCGCGTAGGGGCGAAAAATCGTTTCGAGCGCGCAGGCCGCTGCCCCGATGACCAGCCAGCCGGTCTTGCCGGTGCGGCGCACCGCAGCCGCCGAGCCTACGATGACAAAGGCCATCAGATACTGCATGGCCTCCGATGCACCGCTGACTGAGGATTGCAGCGGTCGCAGCACACCCAGCAGCACCCCGCACAGGGCAAGGCACTGCCAGACATTCAGCCGCGCACTGCGGGCGTAATATGCGATTCCCAGTGTGATCAGCAGCAGATTGCACCACAGCACCACATTGACACTGGAGCCGAAGAAAAATGCCGGGACGGCATAGGCCCAGATCAGAAACGGCCCCCAAGTGCTGTAGCGGCCGATGTCGGCCGTATTCTCATTATAGCCAAAGTATCCCTGCGGCCCGCCGTGGGTGATGACACTGACGACCTCGCGGTTGTAGATAGCCTCATCGTTGTTCATTGTGCTGGGCAGCCAGACCTCCCACGGTGCGGTACGGTAGCTGATAAAGTAGACCCCCGCAAGGAACACAACTGCCCCCAACAGGCAAAACAGCGCGTTGGGGGTCTTTTTGAACAGCTTTTGGATTTTTTGCAGTCGATTTCCCATCGTTATTTCTCCGCCAGCCGGGCCATGAACACTACATCGCGGTATTGGCCGTCCAGCAGCTCCATATCGCGGAAAACGCCCTCCTGCACAAAGCCGGCCTTTTCATAGCTGCGGCGGGCGGCGGTGTTTTCCGCCAGCACCCGCAGACTGATGCGGTGCAGCTGCAATTCGGCAAAGCCAAAATCGGTAAAGAGCTTTGCCGTCTCGGTGCCGAGGCCTTTGCCGCGCGCGCTTTCCTCGCCGATAAAAATACCGTACTCGGCGCTGCGGTTGTGGCTGTCTATATCGCGGTAATAGACCGACCCGACGGGCTTAGCATCAGCCTTGTCGATGATGATATACTGCACGACCTGCCCGGTGGCGACTTTGGTAGCCAACCAGCTGCGGTGCATTTCCGGCGTGAAGGTCTGGCGGAAGATAAAATTCTGCACGACCGACGGCGTATTGCGCCATTTCACGATCAGATCGGTGTCCGCATCGGCAATGGGCCGCAGCCGGACAGCCACGCCCTCCAGAACCGGGAGATTTTTTACATCCATAGTGTGTCCTTTATCCTGCTATCTTGTGCGCTCATACAGCACGCACTTTTCACTTTCATACAAAACCGACCAGCCGTCTGCAGTCAGGCGGGCGGCTGTATTGCTGCCCGCACTTGTAAAAACATACCGGGCATAGACCGGATTGGCTGCATCCTCCAGATAGCTGTTCTCGTCAAACTGGATTCCCATGCCGTCCGGTACGCCGTATAGCAGTCCGCAGTGAACCTCATCGAGAAAGGCGTATGCCGCCGTATGGTCCCAGGGATCCTCGCTGTCGACTGCAGCCTGACTCTTTTCCAGTGCCGCCTGCACCTGCTGCACCTCATTGTCCCAAACCTCGCTGTAGCGCGGCAGGCCATAGCCCTTGGCCAGACTGAGTACGCCGGTCAGCGCCAGCAGCACCGACACCGCGGCCGTGGCTGCGGCAGGGCGGCGGTTCTCCAGCAAAAGGCTTGCCAACAGCAGCAGATCCAGAATCAGCGTATGGCGCGAGCCCTCGCCCGGGCGGTACATCAGCATCAACGCCAGAAAAACGATGCCCGAGGTCGCAGCGGCGCACCCCTTCCAGAACACAGGGCGCTGCCGCCGGGCATCCCATGCCAGACAGGCCAGCACAATGCAGAGCAGCAGAAAGAACAACAGATAATATCCGCCGCTGCGCTGGGTAAAATCCGTAAGGATCGTCTGCCCAACGGTCTGCAGCGCCCCCATCAGCTTATGGACAACATCCTTCAGCGCTTCGATCGGGTGACCGTGGAGAAGCTCCTGCACGGGGGTCATATCCACATTCGTGAAGAAGTAGGGCGCGTAAAATTTCGACATCAGCACCAGCGTGCCGCCCAACGAGACTGCACCGCCCGCAACGCACACCCCGATGCGGCGCCGGTCATGCCACGCCAGCGCCAATGGGTAGAGCCAAAGCACGGCCTCATAAGGGCGCACCAATGTGGCAATGGCACAAAGCAGGCAGAGCGCGCCCCATGCGGCGCGGCTTTTATCCCGCCGGGCCAGAATACCGCAGCCCAGCACCGCCAGCACAAGCGCATAGTGAAGCGGCTCCTGCATGGCGGAGAAAACATAGCGTATCGGTGCGTTGAAGGCGGCCAGCGCGGCGGCAAAGACTGCCTGCTGCTTGCCGTTCAGCCGTGCAGCCCGCGCGAAAAAGGTCCACCCTGCAACCACAAACAGCAGATTGCACCACAAAAAGCATTCTGCCCGCGCAGGAAAAGCCCCGGCAGCGCGTAGACAAAAAGACAGCCGGCCCCCATGCGGCAAAGGTGCCGCTGGCGGCATGCGATTCATTAAAGCCGAAATATCCCTGCGGCGCACCACAGCGCACCACAGCGGCCAGCTGCTTGCTGTAGATGACCTCATCACTCCAATAGCTGCACGGCAGAAAGATCTGCTGCAGCGGTACGCGGTAGACTGCCAGCTCATACACAAGCAGAAAAGCCAGCGCCGCAGCGGCGGTGCCCAGCATCTGCGCCCAGCCCGGTATACGCTTACTGCGCATAAAATTCCAGAACTTTTTCGATGACCTGCTTGCGGTCGGACTCGGTCAGGCCGTAATACATGGGCAGGCGGACAAGGCGCTCGCTCTCGGCGGTGGTGTAGACATCCGTGCCGTCAAAGCGGCCGAACTTCTCGCCCGCCGGGGCGGAGTGCAGCGGGATATAGTGGAATACCGCCAGAATATCGTTGTTTTTCAGGTGGCGGATCAGCGCCGTGCGCTCCTCAAGGTCCTTGCACTTGAGGTAGAACATGTGCGCGTTGTGTACACAGTCTGCCGGAATCACAGGCAGCTCGACCTTACCGGCATCAGCCAGCGGCTGGAAGGCGGCGCGGTAGGCGTTCCATGTGTTCATACGGTCGTTGTTGATCTCGTCCGCGTGGAGCAGCTGCGCCCACAGGTAGGCTGCATTCAGCTCACTGGGCAGATAGCTGTCGCCGAAGTCCACCCAAGTGTACTTATCAACCTGACCGCGGAAGAATTTCGCGCGGTTCGTGCCTTTTTCGCGCAGGATCTCGGCGCGCTCGTTGTAGGCCGGGTTGTTGATGACCAGCGCACCGCCCTCGCCCATCGAGTAGTTCTTCGTCTCATGGAAGGAGTAGCAGCCGAAATCACCGATGGTGCCAAGCGCACGGCCCTTGTAGCTGCTCATGACGCCCTGCGCCGCATCCTCCACAACCTTGAGGCCATGGCGGTGCGCGATCTCCATGATCGTGTCCATCTCGCAGGCAACACCGGCGTAGTGCATCGCCACAATGACCTTTGTCTTGTCAGTGATGGCCTGTTCGATCTTCGTCTCATCAATGTTCATCGTGTCGGGGCGGATATCCACAAACACCAGCCGCGCCCCCGCCAGCACCGCAGAGGTCGCCGTGCTGGAGAAGGTATAGCTGGGCAGGATGACCTCATCGCCGGGCTGCAGGTCGCACAGCAGCATGGCCATATCCAGCGCCGTGGTGCCGCTGGTGGTCAGCAGCACCTTCTGGGCATGGAAGCGTTCCTCCAGCCATGCGTTGCACTGTTTGGTAAAGGCACCGTCACCGCAGATCTTGTGGGACGCAATGGCCTGCTTTACATATTCGATCTCTTCACCCACGCAAGGGGGCACATTAAACGGGATCATAGGAATCCTTCTTTCACGGCTGAATTTTTATCAGATACTACAGTATACCACAGTTTTCGGATTTTGTCACTTTTTTACGCGGGCATCGTTGTAAGCGCGGATCATGATCGCTGCAAACCAGAGCATCAGGACGCTGAACGCCACAAAGGCCACAGCCGCCAACGTGGTCAGCGCAGGCAGAAAGTGCGTCACGCTGTAGACGGCCAGCGGCAGCGCCGCAAGGTACGGCACCCTGCTGCTCTGCCGCCCTGCCAGCCGAAGCAGCACCACCGATGCGCCCCAGAACAGCCAGAGATCCGCCACACGCAGCGCGGGAATCAGCCAGACCGATGCACCGCCTGCAGGCACACCGCTGAGGATCAGCTCCAACACAAGGCCCGCCGCACCGAAAAGCACCGGCAGCCTGCTTTTGGAGGCCAGCAGCAGGTAGCCCACCAGCGCCAGCACGGTCAGCGAGACCTCCTGAATGGCGGCGTTTTCCGGCACAGAGAGCAGTGCCCGGCCTGCCGCCGCCACACCGATGAGCAGATAGGCCAGCGCGGTTTTATTGCGTTTATCCATGATCGGGGTTCTCCTGTAAATCGAATAGAATCTGCGCAGTATAGGCATACTGCTTAATTTTTAATTATACTGCTTTTATATCAGCCTTGCAAGCACACCGCGGGCGAAAGGGACGCAAAAAAATACCGCCGCCCGATACGGGCAGCGGTGCTTTTTTGAACGGATCCAATCCCTCTGGCATCTGCGCACGATCCATGCGCTGCGGTTTGCTTTACTGCGTATTTTCGCGCAGGGCGGCCCGCATTTCCTTCTGGATCGCAGGGGTCGTTTCCATCTTCTGCATCAACGCGGCGAGCAGCTCCGGCAGCTGCTTTGCGGGCAGCTGCTCTGCCACTACAGCAGCCAGATATTCGGCATGGGACATTGCCGGCTCAAAGGTGCGGGCATAGGTCTTGCCGCTGCGGACAAAACCGACCTCACGCAGGACGCCCTTTTCCATCAGACTGTTCAGCATCGAAAAAATCGAGCGTTCCTTCCATTTGCGCTCCACGCAGGTGGAAACGACCTCCGTCTGGGCCATCGCATGATCGGCCTTCCAGAAAATCTCCATGATCTGTTGTTCGCTTTTTGTCAGGTGCACTTGGTATACCTCTCTCCCTAAGGTACTGCCGCACGGCGTCTGCCCTGCGGGCCTGTGCGCCGCCCGGCGGCTGCGCACCCTCCGCCCAAAACGCTGCGGCACTGCAGACATTTTGATCTTTGCAGAGGGTACACCTCGCCTCTTTCAGCGGTGCATAGAGCCATGCGGTGTAGCCCAAAATTTCGTTATACTTTTATACTATCCGGTTGTGAGTAAAATGTCAATGATTTTTTTGCGAAATATTTTCGAGATTATAGTTACTTTATAACATTTTCACAACTTTTTCTAACTTTTTTGCGGTTGCAACTGCCTGTTTTTCTATTTCCCACATAGATTCGATGCTTCATCAAGGTGTGGCACATGTGCGGCACAAATTTGCCACACCTTGCCACACATGCGCCTCGCGCAGGTATATTACACCGGCCCAATTCAACATCATCTTGATTCTTTCCAGCGATCGCGCAGCAGCTTCAGCGCCCGTTTTTCCAGCCGGGAAACATAGCTGCGGCTGATGTGCAGCGTCTGCGCCGTCTGCTGCTGGGTCTGTGCCGCACCGCCGAAGCCGTACCGCAGCCGCATGATCTGCCGCTCCCGTCCGGGCAGCTGCTCCACCATGCTGCGCAGCCGGGCCGCATCGGCACGCTGCTCGCAGTCTGCCTCCATGTCAGTCTCATCGGGCAAGGTGTCTGCCAGCGTCAGCTGACCGCCCGCCTCCAGCGGCTCCTGCAGTGAAAGCTGCGTCCCCGCCCTGCGCGTGCGGCGCAGTTCCATCCGCAGCTCATTCTCAATACACCTGCTTGCATAGCTGGCGAACTTTTTGCCCTTGTCGGGGTCGAAGGTATCCACAGCCTTGATGAGGCCGATGGTTCCGATCGAAATGTAATCGTCCTGCGCGGCATCCCCCGCGTAGTATTTTTTGCAGATATGGGCCACCAGCCGCAGGTTGTGGCGTATCAGCGTGTCGCGCGCAGCGGCGGCAGCCGCCCCGCCCTGACGCAGGTCGGCAAAGGCCGCGCGCTCCCGCTCCGGCGGCAGCGGCCGTGGAAAGGACCCGCTCTCAAGATGCAGCGCAAGATACAGGATATGCCCTGCAGCCACCTGCAAAAAATAACCCAAAATGCCCAGCATACACACCACCTCGCGGAAATGTATGCCGGGCATCTGCCTTTTATCCCTGTCTGCAGGCTCTGTGCGGCGCTTTGCAAAAAGCGGCCCGGCACACCCGCTGCCTTTGCGCAGCGGGTGTGCCGGGCCAAGCCTGTGTTGTTTACAGCGTGAACTGCACAGCGCAGAAGGCTGCGTAGATCGCCAGCAGCAAAATGCCCTGCGCACGGTTCAGCTTGCCCTTGCACAGGGCGGGAACCGTGAGAATCAGCATAACAGCCAGCATGACGGGCAGCTCCAGTACAAGGCTGGAGTTGATGCCGAACAGCGTGGCGCTCTGCGGAACGGTAAAGGGGGCCAGCGTGACCGAAACGCCGCTGACCAGCACCAGATTAAAGACATTGGCACCGACCACATTGCCCAGTGAGAGATCACTGTGACCCTTGGCCAGCGAGGTGATGGCGGTGACCAGCTCAGGCAGAGAGGTGCCCAACGCCACAAAGGTCAGCGCGATAACGCTCTCCGGCACACCCAGCGTCTGCGCAATCAGGGTGCCGTTGTCCACCAGCAGGTTGGCGCCCAGCGCGATGAGCACCGCGCCCAGCACCAGCAGCACCAGCGTTTTGGCAAGGGGCATCTCCTCCTCGGCGTCCTCATGGGCCTCAGCGGGGGTGTTTTTCATCTGCAGCACATTGACGACCATGTAAGCGACAAACATCGCCAGCATGATGATGCCCATGACGCGGGTAAACCGGCCGAACACATAGGCCGCCACACAGTAGATGGCTGCCGCCGCAAAGAAAAAGGCGACCGGCGTCTTTAAGGTCTTGGGGTCCACCTTGCCGGGGCGCACGGCGATGGTGATGGCTGCAATCAGCGCCGCATTGCAGATGACCGAGCCGATGGCGTTGCCGTAGGCGATCTCGCCATGGCCGGAGAGCGCGGACATCGTGGAGACCATGACCTCCGGCAGGGTCGTACCGATCGAAACGACCGTTGCACCGATGAGAAGCTCCGGCAGATGAAAGCGGCGGGCCAGTGCGGACGCACCGTCCACAAACCAGTCGCCGCCCTTGATCAAAAAGAGCAAACCGACAATAAACAGCAGTACAGGGATAAGCATAGTGATTCCTCCCATAAAAAATGACGATTGATGTCGGAATTTTTATTATAACACAGCAGCCGGCCTGCCGTCAAACCCGGAATCAGTTAATAATATTAACACAGCGCGTCTAATAATCACATTCTTGGCCTATTGAATATGTAGGGGCGGCCATTGGCCGCCCGCCGACTTGGCGCAGCAACGCACTTTCCAAGAAAGCTTTTTTCTCAGACAAACGGGCACGGGCGAGCAATGCTCGCCCCTACAAGAGTTTTTTGACAGTCTGACTTCTTTATAATACACTGCCTCTGTCGGGATATTTTGCACACTTTTGCTTGTTTTGTAGCAGATACAAACACAAAGCCCCGCAGGGGCTACCTGCGGGGCTTTGTGCATAGAGGGGTGGGAAAGTATATAAAGGTCAGTGAATGTCTTGATTGATTACGAGTATTATTATAGCAGGATTTCTTAAAATGTCAAATGTCATACTTGCATTTTGGTTTTCAAAAGATTATAATAAAACCATTGACGCTTAATTTTATTTAGCGGCGGCACAAAAAGCATACTTTTTCAACTTTGTTAAAGACAACAATGTCTGTATACTTCACATTATTTTTTTGTGCGCATTATACAAACAAAAGCAAGGAGTCATTTCATGGACGAACTGGACCACAAAATCATACAGCTGCTGGCAGAAAATGCTCGTATGCCCGTCAAAGACATTGCCCAGCGGGTCAGCCTGACCAGTCCCGCCGTTTCCAGCCGCATCCACCGGCTGGAGCAGGAGGGCATCATCGGCGGCTACACCGTTGTGCTGCGCCACCCCGATGCCCCTGCCCGGGTCGAGGCGCTGATCTCGGTGCTGGTGGACGCTGCCACCCGCGCAAGCTTCCTCTCGATGATCGAGCAGGAGTCTCAGGTGCTGCAGTGCTTCCGGGTGACGGGCAGCTACAATTTTATAATCAAGGTGAGCTGCACCGACATTGACGCGCTGGAGCATCTGCTGACCAAGATGCAAAAGATGGGCTCCACCAACACCCAGATTATTCTGAACACCCAGCTGGACCGCAATCTGACATTGGAGGAATAACAAGGTTATGCTACGCTTCTGTAAAAACTGCGGCCTGCTGGTGCCGCATGACGCCCACAGCTGCCCCCAGTGCGGCGCACCGGTGCCCCCGGCCGCCTGCACAGCGCCGCAGCAGGGCCCTGCCCAGCCGCTGTATGACACGCCTGACCGGGACGAGGACGCTGCCGTCACTGCCATGAGCCAGAGCGCCACGACAGCCGCACTGATCCTCTTTGCCATTCCGCTGGTCGGGCTGGTTTTGTCGGTGGTGTGGAGCTTCGGCGGCACCCGCAACCCCGCCCGTCAGCGGCTGGCGCGCGCCTATCTGATCCGCACCGTCGTGGTGGCAGTCGCCTTTGCGGTGTTCCTGCTGGTCGGCGCACTGGTGCTGGGCGCTGTGCTGCACGCCGGTCTCACCTACTACTACGCCAACCCCTATTTCTGGTAAGGAGACGCCATGAAAGCATCTGTCATCATCCCGAACCTGAACGGCGCAGGCTGGCTGCGAGATTCCATCGAGTCGATCTGGGCACAGACCGAGCAGGATTTTGAGCTAATCGTCATCGACAACGGCTCCACCGATGAAAGCCTTGCGATTGCCCGCAGCTACCGCGGCCGCGACCGCTACACCCTGATCGAAAACGCCGACAACACCGGCTTTTCCCACGCGGTAAACCAGGGCATTGCGATCGCCAAAGGCGAGTACACCGTCCTGTTCAACAACGATGCCTTCGCCGAGCCGGACTGGCTGGTCGAGCTTATCAGGACCGCCGATGCCGACCCGAAGATTTTTGCGGTCAGCAGCCTGATGCTGCGCTACTATGAGCCGGAGCTGGCCGATGACGCAGGCGATTATGTGACGATTTTGGGTTTTGCCTGCAAGCGCGGCGATGGTCTGCGGGCCAGCCGCTACACAAAGCCCTGCCGCATTTTCAGCGCCTGCGGCGGCGCAGCACTCTACCGCAAATCCATTCTGGACGAGATCGGCGTTTTTGACGAGCTGTTTTTCGCGTACTACGAGGACGTGGATCTGAGCTGGCGCGCGAACAATTTCGGCTACAAAAATGTCTACTGCCCCACGGCCAAATGCCGCCACATCTGCGGTGCGACCACCGGCGCGGTGCGGTACAACCCGTTCAAGAGCATCCAGAGCGGCCGCAACAGCATTTTGCTGCCCTACAAAAACCAGCCGCTGCTGATGCTGGTCCTGAATTTCATCCCGATGCTGCTGGGGTACCTGTTAAAAGTCGTTATGTTCCGGCTGCGCGGCTTCGGCAACGACTACGCAAAGGGCTTCCACGAGGCATGGGCCGCCCTGCCGAAGATCGACAAGCCCAAATTCCGGTGGAAGAATCTGCCCAACTATATCTGGGTGGAGGGCAGCCTGATCGTCGGGCTGTTCCGGTATATTGTGTATCGGGTGCAGCGGGCGCTGAAGATTACCTGATTGGGTATTGCCCTGAATTTTGATGCCCCGCGGGGCGTCGGGGACGCCGCCCCCTACAACGCAATACAACAAAAGCACCTGCTGGCCGGTCACACGCACACCGGTCAGCAGGTGCTTATTTTTTACGCTTTAATCCTCATCTGCAAAGTTGCCGAGGGCCTTGGCCTGCTCGATGACCTTGCTCTCCAGCATCTGGGGCAGGGTCTCATAGCGGACAAAATCAAAGGTGAAGTACCCGCGGCCCTGCGTCAGCTGGCGCAGGAAGGTGGTGAAATCCTGCATCTCCGCCACGGGGACCTCGGCCTCCACGACCTGCAGGCCGTCCTCATCGGGGTTCATGCCCAGCACGCGGCCGCGGCGCTTTGTTACCTCGCCCATGATATCGCCGGTGTTGTCCGCCGGGACATGGGCCTGCAGCGCGCCGATGGGCTCCAGCAGGACGGGGCCGGCCTCGGGGATTGCGGCCTTGTAGGCGATCTTGGCGGCCATGATGAACGCCATCTCGCTCGAATCAACGGGGTGATAGCTGCCGTCCAGCAGGGTGCCTTCATGCCGACCATCGGGTAGCCGGCCAGCACGCCGTGCTCGGCCGCCTGACGGACGCCCTTCTCAACTGCGGGGAAGAAGTTCTTCGGCACGCTGCCGCCGAACACATTCTCAGCAAACTCGATGCCCTCGCCCTGCACAGGCTCGAACTGAATCCACACATCGCCGAACTGGCCGTGGCCGCCGGTCTGCTTCTTGTGGCGGCCCTGCGCCTTGCAGCTCTTGCGGATGGACTCACGGTAGGGCACGCGCGGTGCCTCCAGCGTGATTTCAACGCCGAACTTATTCTTCAGCTTGGCAAGCGCGACCTCCAGATGCTGGGTGCCCAGACCGCTGATGATCTGCTGCTTCGTCTCGGGATCGACCATAAAGCTGATGGCGGGATCTTCCTCGATCAGGCGGGCCAGCGCGCCGCTGACCTTGCCCTCGTCGCCCTTCTTGGCGACCTTGACAGCCATGCGGTAGCAGCTGATGGGGTAGACGGGTGCGGGCAGCGCCACAACGCGGGCGGGGTCGCACAGGGTATCGCCGGTCTTGGCGGTGGCCAGCTTGGCAACAGCACCGATGTCGCCCGCCGCGATCTCGGCGGTATCGGTCTGCTTTTTGCCGCAGACAGTCAGCGTCTTGCCCATGCGCTCCGGCTGGCCGGTGCGGGCGTTGACGGCATTGCTGGCGGCGGTCAGCTTGCCGGACAGCACCTTGATAAAGCTCAGCTTACCGACAAACGGGTCTGCCACGGTCTTGAACACATAGGCACACAGCGGCGCAGCGTCATCGACCGCGATGTCCACAGGGCTGCCGTCCTTATCCTCGGCCACGGCTGCGGCGGTATCTGCGCCGGGCAGCAGCACATTCATGTTGTAGAGCAGCATATCCAGCGCCTGCATGTTGACGGCGCTGCCGCAGAACACGGGGGTGATCTGACCGCTGCGCACGCCGGCGGCCATGCCCTGCACAATCTCCTCGGTGGTGAAGGCCTCACCCTCGAAGAACTTCTCCATCAGGGCCTCGTCCGTCTCGGCGATGGCCTCGCTCATGGCCTGGATCAGACCCTCAAAGCGGTGGCCGATGTCGGGCACCTCGATCTGCACCTGCTTGCCGCCCTCATATTTAAAGGCCTTCTGGCTGAACAGGTTGATGTACGCGACCGTGCCGTCATCAAGGCGGACCGGCACGACACAGGGGCAGACGCTCGGGCCGAACTTGATCTTCATCTGCTCAAGGATCTTAAAGTAATCGGCGTTCTCAAGGTCGGTCTTGGTGACAAAGATCATCCGCGCCTTGTTGTTTTTCAGCGCCAGCTGGTAGGCCTTCTCTGCACCGACGGTAACGCCGGAGCGGCCGGATACACAGATCAGCACGCTCTCCGCTGCCATGATGCCCTCGGCGGCGCCGGTCTCAAAGTCAAACAGACCGGGGGCGTCGATCAGGTTGTACTTGATGCCCTCATACTCGACCGGCACAACGCTGGCATTCAGCGATGCCTTGCGGCGGGTCTCCTCGGGGTCGAAGTCACTGGCAGTGGTGCCGTCCTCCACGCGGCCCATACGCTCGGTAGCGCCGCTCATGTACAGCAGTGCCTCGGTCAGCGTTGTTTTGCCGCAGCCGGCATGGCCGGCCACCAGAATGTTGCGGATGTCTTTGCTTGCGTAGCCCATGGATCGTCAAACCTCTTTTCGCGCCGGGGCGTTTCCAACCGCCCTGCGGCGTAGATATTCTTTGCGGCGGAGTGAATTTTGAACACTTCCCACCTGTTTGATACTACTTTACCACATTGTTGTGGAAATTTAAACAGTTTTTTTAGATTTTTTGTAAAAAATTTTAGGCAAAAGATTGTGTAAAGTGTAAAAAAAGAGCCGCGCACCGGCGCGGCTGGGAAAATTGCTTATTTCTTCGTTGTTTTTTTGCGGCGGCGGGCGCGTCCGCTGTCAGCCTTGATCTCCGGCACATAGACATTGTAGCTCAGCAGATACCGGCCGTGGGCGGGCACGCGGTAGAAGGCCGCCTTGATGCGCTCCAGCGGGCTGGAGCCTGTCTCGGCCGCGCTGCCGCTGAGCATGATGACATACTGCATATCGCTGTAGCGGGCGGCCACATCACACTGGCGCAGCGTGGTGTGGATCAGCTCGCCAAGCTGCTCCACCATAGTGGCGGTCTCGGCAGGCTCGGCATTCTGGCCGGGGGCCACCGTCACGATGGCCAGAAACACCGGCAGACCGTAGCGGGCCTGCACACCGCGCAGCACGCGGTAGGTCTCCTTAAAGGTGTCAAAGTCGCAGAGGCAGGCGCCGGTGTTTTCGGTGTCGGGCAGGGCGGCGGTCAGGCGGGAAAGCTCGCTCTCCATGTTGCGGTCTGCCTGGCGCATCTGGCGGTAGGCAGAGCCGGCGCGTCCCGGGTCAATGGCATGGTGCAGGCAGCCCATTGCGTTGCCACGGCGGGCAAGGTCCCGTGCCTCGGTGTGGCGGCCCAGCGATTCCAGCGCCACGATTTCCTCCAGATAGAGGCGCTCCTCGTAGGGGTCCAGCTCAAGCGCGTGGGCACACAGCGATATAATGCGGCCGCTTTCGCCCCACTTTTTGCAAAGCTCCAGCAGGCCCAGAATGGCCGTGCGGTACTGCCCGTGCAGCCGGACGCTGACGCTCTCGACCCATGGCTCGGTGGCAAACTGGGGCAGCAGACGGCCCTTGTACAGGTTGACGATCTCCTCATACAGGCGGCCGCGGCTTTCGGGGTCGGCCTCGCTGCGGGCCTTCTCGGACAGGTCGCTGACCTCAAACACATCCACGCTGCAATCCAGCGCGGGGTTCCACTGGTAGCTGCCGCGGCTGGTCTGGATGCAGCCCTGCAGCTCGGTCAGGCCCTCGGCCTCGATCATATTGCGGAAGCGGTGCAAAATCGCGCGCAGCGCCATATCCGGGTTGGTCGAGCGCTCGCCCGCCCACAGCGTATCGGTGATGGTCTTGTGGGACACCCGCTCCCCGCGCTGCAGCACAAGGTACTGCACCAGCGCCGTTGCCTTGCGGGACTGTGCCAGCTGGGCCAGCACCGGCCTGCCGTTTACGCGGATCTCAAAATCGCCCAACATTCTGATTTCGACTGTTGCCATGTGGTATTCCTCTCTGCTCTATACAACGGGGCACAGCGCCCCACCCTCCTCATATCGTTTTATAGTATAACAAAAATCAAGAGGTTTGTCCAGTATAACACGGGATGTTCTTGCTTGGGCGGTGCTTCAGGACACCGCCGGGTTGCTGCCGTCCCAGCTGCCGGGTTCCTCGATATACACCGGTGCGCCCGGCAGCGGCACGATCGCCTTTTGGGTACAAAGCGGCACAGCCTTGCCCTGTGCGTCCTTCTGGGCCACGGTCAGCACAACGGTCAGTGCCGTGACACTGGGCCGTATTTTTCCCCCTCGGCCTTGGTATAGCTGCGGGCGTAAAACTGCAGGTCACTGATAAACATCCCCATGTAGGCGTCCTTGGGGTAGGCTGTCGTGTAGGCGTAGGCAACATAAGGCAGCTTCGTTCCGCTCTCTAATGTCACCTCATGCTGGGGCTTATAGATGTTTTTTCCTGCAGATAGAACCGCATGTGCAGGTAACCGTCCAGCTCGTTCGCGGTCTCTTGGGTCAGCAGCGGCGTTCCGTCCGCCTTTGTCAGCGCCGGGACCTTATCCTTGTCGATCAGCTCAATATGATTGGGATAGACGCTGAACTCCAACGCCGTACCGCTGCTGACACCGGTTTTTCTTTGAACACCGTGTCCAAATCACTGTCTGTTGCGCCGTCCGCAAAGCGGATATACCCGTTAGCGCTCAGCAGCTCGCCGCGGATGGTCTCGATCAGCGCATCGGCCAGATTCTGGGCGCGGGTCTGCTGCTGCACCTGCATATACGCCTGCGCGCTGGGCTGTATCAGCGTGACAGCCGCAAGCGTAAACAGCGACAGCAGCACCATGCAGACAACAAGCTCGACCAGCGTTGTTCCCCTTTTGTTTTTCAGCACTCGCATCATGGTGTTCCCTGTCCCCCGCTGGTATTTGACTGGCCCTTGCTGTAACGGTGGAAGGTGTAGGTCTCATCCGTGCCATCCTCCGAGGCCTTTGCCTCAAGCTTTTGCTTTTGGACATTCCCAACAACAAACTGTGCGCCCGTACCGGTAAAGGTATAGCTTGCAGTGCCGCCGTCATTCACCCATTGGGGCTTTCCATCTCCGGCGGGGTACAGCTTTTCGCACTGCGCATAGGCCGTCTGGCGGATCGTTTCCGCCTTCAATGACATGGTGCGCGCATAACGCAGGGACACCACGAACAGCGCCGTAAACATAAGCAGCAGCACAAGGGAAACGATCACTTCCACAATCGTTTCTCCGCTTTGATTTTTAAGGTATCTCGACATAGCCGCTCCTTTCCGGGTCATTGGCGCACAAATTTGCTGCTCTTTGTCTGGTTCAGGTCATAGTGAATCTTGATTTCGGTATCATCATCCTTGCGCAGTGTATATGTGCTATCAACATCCGTGCGTTTAAAAACGAGTTGTTGATTCGTTTCATTTTCGCCAACCTTGGTCAACTGATAACTGCTATACCGGGCCGTATCCGTGCCAATCGTATAGTACGCCACTTTACATGTGCTGGTGTGCTGGTAGCTCCTTGTGTAGGAGAACTTCTCGCTCCCTTGCTTTGCAGTCACCGTCACCTCCACAACATAATCCGACAGTTCCTTATCTTTAAAGCTGTCAAGCTGGCCGTTAAGTGCAGTAATGTCATAGCCCTTTGTTGCCAGCGCTGCAACATACTCGCTTTTATCCACCTCGTCAGCCGGCGTCTTTTTGAGCGTGATCTCCAGCCCGCTGCTTTCGTCCGCAAAGGTATGCTCTGTGGCATCACTGTAGGTAGTCTGCAAAAGGTAGGTTTTGTCAATGAACGCTGCCAGGCTGTCCGCCTGCGCACTGCCCGCTGCCGTGCTGTAGCCGGTCAGCTGGTCATCCAGCACATCGGAAAAGCTCGTTGCAAGGGTATACACCTCCTGCTCTATCAACTGGCGGTTCGCGTTCGCCGTCAACACAGACGCCGCATAGACCAGCGCCGCAGACAGCGCCGCAAAAACCGCGCCGATACACAGCACAAGGATCATTGACAGTCCCTGTTGATTTTGCATGATACCGCGGGCTTTTCTGCCCATAGGTATACCCTCCTTCATTGTGTTATCCCACTGCAGGCAGCTCCTCTTTCTCAGCTGCAGCCGTTTCGGGCGTTGCCCGCAGGGCACGCGCCGCCCGCAAAACCGGTGGCGCTGCGGCAGGGCTTTGCTCTGCTGCAGCGTCCTGCGCGGGCTGCTCCTCTGCTGTCATGGTCAGGGCGGCAGCTGTACCGTCATTCGGCACAGTCAATTCCAGCTTTTCAGACTGGGTGGTCTTTTCCGCATCGCCCTCGGCCAGCACAGTAACCTTACCGGTAATGCGCTGGCGTGTATCGTCCTTGTGCAGCAGATCGACAAGGTCAGGCAGCGTTACGCGGTAGCCAGGCTCACCGTCACGGTCAAGGTATTCCAGCGTTGCAAAGGTTTCGAGCTTATAGCGCGGCGTACCGCTGGCGTCCTTCAGCTCATAATGGCCCTCCAGCGTCACATGGTTCGTTGTAAGTACGGGATTCTTGTCCTTGTCAAGGACTGCCTCGCCATCCTTGTTCGTCTTGACCGTAGTGGTCAGATCATAGAATGTGCGCCCGTTTTCTTCGGTCGGCAGGATCGTGATCGTATAGGCAGTATCCTTTATTATAACAACCTTTGTCACAGACAGGATTTCCCCGCACTTGGTTGTGATCGTACCGTCCTCGTCCATTACATTCCGCTCGGCCACAGTAAAGGTGATCTTGTCGGTTGTGTTGCCATCGGCAGAAGCGATCTCCAGTTGATACTTGTCTGCCAGACCTTCCCCTGTTTCCTTGCTGTAGTTTACGGCGTTCCATTCCACTGCAAAGCGAGAAATATCCGCCTCTGTGCTTGCGGGCGTCCATGGCGTCTCACCGTCAGCGCCGAACAGCTGCAGGGTTGCCTTGGAATCTACAGTTGTAAAGGCGTTCTGGTTCGTCTGCGGTGCATCCAGCTTGATTTTGGGCAGCTGCATCTGGGTGGGGGTTGCCTGCGCACTGTCTGCAACATAGTAGTACCAGTTGGAGCTGGCGGTTGTGCCATCGGTGGACATGCTGCGCAGGGCGGGCAGCAGCCAGTAACCGGCATACTCCGGCTTCATGGTAAAGCTTTCATCGCCAAGCGCAAACGCTGCGCCGCCCGCTGTTGTTTCTGCCTGTGCGCCGCCGTCCATCTGGCCTTCCGGCAGCAGGCGCAGCACGCGGCCGGTCGTGTCGGCCAGCATTGCATTCAGCGCGTCCGTCAGGTCTGCCAGCTTTTGGGCCTTTGCATCGGGCGTCTGCTCCTTCTGATAGTTGTTCGCCAGATCAGCAATTTGCTTGTAATCCTCGGCATTCTTAAAGAGATAGCCCATGTAGTAGTAGCTGCTGCCGCTGCTGCTGTCTTGAACCGTCAGCGTCAGCTTCTCCCCGGTCAGGAACTGGGTCTGGCTCGGCGTCTGGTAGCTTAGCGCGGCTGTGGTCACAACGGGCGCAGCAAGGCGCTTTTCTACAACCAGCAGGTTGCTGTACTCACCGTTCGGGCTGCAATACTTCGATTCGTCAGCCGCATTTGCTACGACATAGAACCGCAGGGTTGCACCCTGATACTTCTCAAGGTTCAACGGTGCAGCTGTTTTCGTGATGCCCGGCCAACTGGCAAAGCGGCGTCCAATTTTCGCCCTCACCCTTTTCTGCGTACAGGGTATATCTCACCGTGTTCTCGCCTTTGGCGTCCGCACTTGCGGGCCAGGTGATGTCGTAGTTCAGTGCATTGGCGCTGTTGTCGTTGGTGCGCATGATGCTGTTGACCTGACCTACCGCAGACAAGCGCTGCTGAACCGTACAATCTGCCTCGCCCGCCAGACCGATTGCATTGGTGTCCCCATCGCCCGGCTTGCGGGTGACATGCAGCCGCACCTTATCATAGCGCCAGCTACCGCTTGCAAGGTCATCGTCCACGCAGAGGGTCAGGGTATAGGTGCCGGTTTTGGCGTTAAATTTGATTTTATCCGCCAGCGACACGCCGTCCTTCAGCTCGATTTTTTCCTTGCCCGCGATTGCGGTGGTTTCGCTATCCTTTTCGGTCAGCAGGCCGTACAGGGTGACATCGTAGTCATGTTCTGTTGTATCTGGCGTGGTGCCGTCCGCATTGTACTGCGTCCATGTAAAGGTATAGTTCAGCTTGTTGTTTCCGTCCACATTGCTCGTGGTTTCGCTGCTTACCTTGGGGGCTTTCAGAAGCGTGAGGTTGAGGTTGTCCGTGCGAATCTGCTTTGTAACAAATCCACTTATGCTGTACCACGGGTCATTGTCTGCAAAGAACTGCAGCGGGGTCAGGTGGTAATAGCTGAATTTGCCGTCCGCCCCGCGCACGATCTCGATGCCGTTGTTCCAGCTGACGGGGTTAATGTTACCCTCTCCAATAGCTTTCAAGGCTTCATCTGCGGTGATTTCCCAGCGGGTCACGACCTGCGGATAACCGGCATCAATAGGCACAGAGATGACCTTCAGGTCGGTGTAGCTGCCGTCAAAAACCACGGCGGGCAGGTTGCTCAGCACAAATTCCGTGCCGCTGCTGTAGACCGGCTTTTCCACCGCAGCAAGCGTCACATACTGGCCGTTCAGCGGCTTTGTGTTGGTTGCTGCTGTACCCTCTGCCGCATTGCTGATTGTTTCGTCACCGTTGTATTTACCCACCAGCATAACGCGGTAGTTCGGCACGGTGTTGGTTATCGTATCAGCGGTAAATTTCAGGTTCACGGTAATCGACAGATCATCCGCCGTGCTGCCGGTTATGACCGGCTGACCCATGGTTGGCTTATTTGTTTCAAACGCCGTACCGTGGACAAGGCCGCTGTTGCTCTTTGAATCACCGGTAGCATAGTATGTTCTAGGAATACCGATCTCTTCATCATAGCGGGCAGACTCCATCCATGCACCTGTTGCACCTGTACCCGGGGTTGCCGTGGCGCGCAGGCGGGTGGCCGAGCCAAGACCTTCTGTTATCAATGCCTCGGTTTTGTTTTTATCCAGCGTAATCTTCGTACCGGATTTGTTCATCAGGTAGGCGGTTACTTTCCAGTCACCCGCATCTTTGTAATCGCTTGCGTTTGTCAGCACAAGATACTGGCCGTAGGTCTGTCCGTTGCTGGGCTGTTTTTTCAGGCGGATCTCCAGCTTCGGGGTGGGCAGGGGGCGCACGAAGTACTGCGGGTCAGACTTTACCTCTGCACCTGTGGCGGTTCCGTTCACGGCCTTTACACCGACACAGAATTGGCTGTTGCCAATAGCTTTCGCCAGCGCATCATCCGCGTCAAACAGATAGCGCGTGCCGTAGACCTTTATGTCTTTGTAGTTTTCCAAAGCAACAGTGTTCGCACCGTCAACCTTATACAGCGTTACCAGATAATGGCTTACATTCTGTATCTCGTTCTGCGGGAAAATGCCCTCTGTGGCCGCGGCCGTCCATGTCACCTCATAGCGGCCATAGACAGCGCTGTCAACGTTTTCATGTTGGACTTTTACATTAGAAACCGTCCCGGGGCTGAACTTGTCCAAAACTTGCGTATAGTAGTTCTGGATCAAGTCGTCCGTGATGTCCTTCATACTCGGGGCTTTACTGTTGTCTGTATCGCCGTACCACAGCAGGATGGTGGCAAGATTCTGTTGGTTGATATCCTCCGTGTACTGGCTGTTGGAATCATAGAAAATCGTAGCCAGTTTTTGTTCAGTGGTTGCAGGCTGTTCAGTGGTTACAGGCTGTTTTATGTAACATTTTGTAGTATCAACCGTATTCAAATTCCGATCAAACATCATACCTGCTGCAAAGAAACTGTTTCCGCTCTCTATGGAGTTATCAATACCCGCATACAGCCGTGTACCATATTTATAGTGGTCACCACAAGGCTCACCGTATGTTTTTCCACTGTTAACAGTTGTCTTGTTGCTTGGTTGACCTTCCGTAAGCTTCAGCAGTGCCGCTATCTTCTTTTCTTCAAAGCTGTTTTCGTCCATAAAGTAGTTGCCGTAGGCCACGATGTTTTCACTTCTACGGTTCATCGCAATGGGTGCGTTATTGGTACTAACCGTATTTTTATACAGGGCAAAACAATTCGTCACTGTGGTGGATGCACTCGTTGCACTGCCATTGCCACGGTTGCCGCAGATACCTGCAAACAAGTTGATATCGCCTGATTTAAGTGAAATTGTAACATCCGTAGCGTAGTTACGGCAGCGGTCAATATAAACCTCGACCTTATTCGGAATTTTGTTCCACCGTCACCAATGGTCCCAGCCAGCCCATGATGCCGGCTGCCAGCGACTCGCACTGCATCGTAACATCGCCGTTCACGCAATCGACAATGTTGATGCGCAGATAGTCATTTGTACCGTCCGCCATGACCACCTTGCCAAGGATACCGGCAACATCGTTGGCGCCGTGCTTTTTGTCACCCTCCCAATTTCCGCTGGATAGAATATCGCCGTGGTTCTGGCAGGAGAGGATATTTGCCGTGCCGCCGGGGGTGGGCTGGTCAAAAAAGCCCACAATGCCGCCGACCGTGCCCGAACCGCCGCCACAGTTGGTATTGGTGTTAAGGCTGCCGAAGTTGAAGGATTTTTCAATCGTGCCGCCGTTTTTCAGCCAGGAGGCAATGATGCCGCCGATATAGTTGGAGCCGCTGTCAAACACAGTGCCAAGGTTCACACACTCGCTGATGACCCACTTGTCATCGGCCGTGTTCTGCTGCACGCCGATCACACCGCCCACATAGGCAATATTTTTGTTGTCTCTATAGGTCGTGTCATCGTCATTTTTATTGCTGTCTGTGCGGGTAAAGCGGCGCACGGCGGCGCAGTTGACCAGCAGCTTGACCTCGCCGGTTGCCTCGTTCATGCCGATCATACCGCCGATTTTGGATTCATCGGTCGTGTTATCGCCGTAGACAAACCACTTACCGGTTGCCGCGCCTGTGATCGTGCCGTTGACGGTGTTGAAGCCTGCCACGCCGCCCAGATAGCCGCTGGATTTTCCGTTGCAGCAGTTGTACCGCGCAGACCGACCAGCAGGTCATTTTGGCAAGGCCGGTGGCGGTGTAGACTTCGCTGTAGTTATTCGGGGACACCGTATCAACGCCTTTAAGGTCGTTATAAGTATTGCCTTTCAGGGTGCTGATCATGGTATTGACAGCATCATTTTCATCGGCTACTTCTTCAATTTTTTCAGTTTCTCCATTTTTTCTTTCCACTTTGCCGTCCAGCAACATGCTGACCCGGTCAAACATTGTTCTTTCACAATTTACGCCATCGACCTGATAGGTAAATTTATCCGTAAATGCCGCACCACTGCCGCTGCTGCTAATACTGCCGTTGTTTGCGCCTGCCACGCCGCCCACAAAGCCGTAGCGCGCGGTGATGATACTGCCGCTGTCCTTCGCTGTGGCAACATAGCAGGATGTAATGGTGCTGTTGTTACGGCCCGCAATGCCGCCCACGCTGCTGGCGCTTTTCAGCTTTTCCGCATAGGTCTGGCTGTCGCTCAAGCCCGAGGCACCCATCACCTGCAGCTTGATTTGGGGCACACTGCACCCATCAACCTTACCATTGTTCAGGCCGACGATGCCGCCCACGGTGTCCAGCACATTGGCTGCGCCCGTGGTGATATTTGCCGCAGTATCAGCCTTGCCCAGCGCGCCCTGATAGGTACACTTTAACAGAGTGCCGTTGCCGGCATTTTCGCCGGCTACGCCGCCCAGATTCTTGTATTTATTCAGATTGTCTGTAATGTTCAGTGTAACATTTGTTTCGCTGATTGTTGCGCCCTGCATATTGACGCCCGCCGCACCGCCAAGGCTGATGCTGTCTGCCCGGGCCGTAAGGCCGTTGAGCGCCAGTGCAGGGCTGCTGACAGTACACTTATCAATCGTACCGGCATTTTTGCCTGCAATGCCGCCTACATTGGTGGCCGGGCCATGGAAAGCGATGTTGGCGTTTTCTTTAAGCATAACACCGCTGATCGTTGCACCCGCATTGTTGATGGCCGTGACCGCGCCGATGCTTTCCCCGGCAAAGGTAATAGTACAGCTGCCGACAGTGCCGCCCGTGATGGTGCCGAAGTTATTGGCCGCAATGCCCGCCGCATCGCACTTGGCAACGCCGATTTTGACGCCATTATCCACGCTGGCGTTTATAATTTGGGCGCCTTTTTCATTGCTGCCTGCAATACCGCCCGCATTGCCGTTGGTGGCATATACCGTGTAGTTGTTTCCGTTCGGCTTCGCATTGTTGGTGCAGCGTGTAATCGTGCCTATCTGCCCGTTAGTGCCAGCCCTATTGCTGCCCGCAATACCGCCTGCAAACTGGTCATTGGCGCGCACACATGCCCCATCAACCAGCGTCACACCGGTAATATTGGCATAGTTTGCACCGGCTGCGCCGCCTGCGTAGTTCTTGGTGGCCGTGACGGTGCCTGTCACATTGCCGCCCTCAATGCTGGCTGTTGTGGCGTTGCGCGTGTTGTTGCTGCCCGCAATGCCGCCTGCATAGCTTTCTGCCGTAATGTTGACCTGCAGGGTTGTGCTGCCCAATGCGATGTTGCCGCAGTTTACGCCTGCAACACCGCCCGCGCACTCGTTTGCCTGCACCGTAACGGGGATCGTATTATCGGAATTGTTATAACTTATGCTCGCACCTGTCAGGTTCAGGCCCGCCACGCCGCCGATGATGTACCGACCGCGCACGGTGATGCTTGCTGCCGGGGCCGAGTCCGTGACCGTCCCGTTGTTGATGCCGACGATGCCGCCAAGGTAGGCATAGCCGTCCTGCTGGGTGCCCAGTGTGGCGTAGGTATGGCAGTTTTTGATGCTGCCGCCATTCCAGCCGGCGATGCCGCCCGCCGCGCTCTTGTGGGAGACAATGCCGTAGTTGGTGCAGCCTTCCAGCGTTGTGTTTTGGGTCACACAGCCGATGATGCCGCCCGCCATATAGCCGCGGGCATCTTTACCGCCAGCATAAGCGTTATAGTTAAAGCTGTTGTTATAGTCCTGCAGGCTGACACCGCTGCCGAGGGTGCCGGTCTCGCCCCGCATTTTCAGGCTGCCGACCGATGCCGCATTGCTTTGGCTGCCGTTTGTTGCGCTGCGGATGGTCAGGCGGGTTTCTGCATCGTTATAGCCAACAATGCCGCCCACATAGGCGTTGACCTCCAGATTAAACTGGTTGGCCGCGCCGTTGAGGTTCATCTCTTTGTCACTGCGCGGCAATGTATTGACCGTCACAAGGCCTGTTTTCTCCGCCACGGCGGGCAGAATCGTTGTCAAATCGTTCGAGGCCGATGCCAGCAGGCAGTTATAGCCGATGATGCCGCCCGCCAGACCGTCGGCCTTGATGCGGCCCGCCTTTGCGGTGGTTGTAAATCTGCCGACCGTGCCGCCGGATGTGGCGGATGTAATGGTAAACGCCGTTCCGTCCGTGCCGGCCACCGGCATGTTAGCGCCGATGACACCGCCCACGCAAAGCGTGCCGCTGATTTCCGTCACCTTTATATCGGCCGCGGGCAGGGCCGGGGCAAGGTTCAGGCCGATCATACCGCCGACCGCCTTGCCGCCCACGACCTCGCCGCTGACGGTCAGCAGCGAGGTGCTGGTATTTGTAATTTTCGTCGTTGCATCGTTGCAGCCGACCAGACCGCCGACAAAATCATTGCCGCAGATGACCGCGCCGATCTGCACCGTGGTTGCCTCATTGTCCCATGTAAGCACGGCATTTTTGCCGTTGCGGCCGACCAGACCGCCCACATAGTCCGCGCGGGTGGTCTTTTCTTGATTGCTTGCATCTTTATAGATGCTCAGCGCCTGCAGCAGGGCGCTGCGGCTGCTGTTGGTGGCGGTGTCCGAGGCCATGCTGCTGACACAGTTTTGAATGGTGGCAGTTGTATTTGCTGCGTTGGTGCTGCCCCAATCGGCATCATTCAGGCCCGCAATACCGCCCACATAGGCCGCATTTTTGCCAAGGCCCGCCACAAGGCCGCTGTTGGTAACGCCGCTGACCGTGCTTTGGCTGCCGTTGACCGACACAACACCGCCCACATAGCGGTTGCCCAGCACGGTGCTGCTGTTGCTGCCGCCGGTTATTTCAAGCTGGCTGCCGCTGAAGCCGCCCGCCATGCCGCCGACAAAGCAGCGGCCCAGCACATAGCCCTTTTGCGTGGTGCAATTATCCAGCTTACACCCGCTGGCAAAGCCCACCAAACCGCCGACAAAATCACCCTTGAGCGGGCTGTCATCGGTGAGTGCGCCATCGTTAGCATACCCGCCCTTGACGGCGGTTTTCAGCTGTGTTTCGGTCATATCGCGGCGGGTGGTGCTGGTGCTGCCGCTCAGCGTGACATCTTTGCAGTAGCCCGCAATGCCGCCGAAGAACTGGCCCAGCACACGGCTGTTTTCGCCAAGGTAGTTGACGCCCACGCTGACCGTACCCTCGTTCTGAAGGCCGGTCAGGGGGTCAGTTGTATTGCCGCTGTTATAAAGATTGCCTACAACACCGCCCGTAAAGGCGCTGCCGATGACGGCGGCCTTGTTGGTTATGGTTTTTTATTGATGGGGTCTGCCTCAAGCTTCAGGTTGGCGGCATCCATCGTGCCGACCACACCGCCCACGCCGATGCTGCGCCAGATCGAGTTTTGCCCGCTGGCGGCTGCGGCGTAGCGTGCCTGTTCCGTAAGGGTTTTGTCCGCAGCTTTGGGGCTGTTGTCCTGCAGCAGACCGGCTACCGTCACATTGGCATCCACCGTCAGCGTGGAAATTGTTTGCGTCTGGCCGTTTTTGGGTATGGCAACGCCCACGAGGCCGCCAATGCCGCGCGGCTCGTTTGTATAATAGGCTGTGCCACTTACTGTTGTGCGGGCTGTCGCGGTGGCGGTATCGTCAAAGGGCAGCATTGCCAGCACCTGCGCGGAAACCGCATTGTTTTTGCCGTGGGTCAGGGTGCATTTTTCCAGCGTGCCGGTGTTGACGCCGCACAAAGCACCGACCGCGCGGATGTCGCGGTACGCGCTGTCAGTTGTTTCCAGCGGCTGCAGGGCTGTGGTCCCGGTCAGCGGCAGGGTGCCTTCTGCGCGGGCAACGACCTCAACATTGACCTGCACATCGGCATCGCGCAGGGTCATGTTTTTGATCGTGCCGTTATTCTCACCCACAAGGCCGATGTAGCGGTCAAGCAAATTTTCGTTTTTCTGTCTGCCGGTCCGGGAAACAGAGCTGCCGCGCAGCTGCAGGTTCATGATGGTGATATTTTCGCCGTCCAGCGTTACATTTTTGGGCAATGTCAGAATGGTCGGCCACGCCACGGCCTCCTCTGCCGAGGGGACCTTGGCCTCCGGCGGGAAGTTTTTGCCCTGTGCCGGGCAGTAGACCGTAACGCTGCCGCCGGTCCAGTTCAGGCCGGTGGCACCAAGGCTCTGCGCGGCGAGGGTGTAGTCGGCAGTCTGGCCGGACGCCCAACTGTCCGCCCAGCGCAGGTTGTACAGATGGCGGAAATAGGTAAGGTTGCCCTCAGTGGCTGTTGCCTCTTTTGCAAACAGGCTGTTTTCCACATTGGTGTCGGCCGGGGTGCTGGGGGTATAGCTGCCGGAATAGTCGTCCCGCGCCTTGGCCTGCAGCGTGACATAGAAATCCTGCGGCCCGCCCGACATCAGGCGGGTGATGCTGTACAGGCTGGTGTCGGCCACACTAATTCTGTTTGCCCCCGCGCCGCTGTCATTCTCGCAGGAGCGCAGCAAATCAGCGCTGGCCATTGCGTCCAGCGTCAGGACAAAGTTGCCCTTGTTGTAGCTCAAGGGGTAGTAGAGGGTCTTTTCAACCGGTGTTTCCTTGCCATCCGCACCATAGCTATAGATTCTTGTTTTCAGCGGCACCGGCTCATTGGTCTTGACTGCCGGCAGCTCCACCTCGATCTCAAACAGCTTTTTCGTGCCGTCCTTGCTGTAGGCTGTTGCCACATACTGGACCTGCGTGTCGCGGGTCACATCGCCGCCCCAACTCAGGGTCAGTGTTTCGGTGTTGGAGAGGCGCGGGTTCTTGACCTTCAGCTTGGTCTGCTGCAGCTCGACCACATTCACACGGTCCTCGGCCGAGTAGTAGCCCACAAGGCTGTCATGGCGGCGGTGGTCATAGCTCCGGTCATAAATGTTCGTTGCGCCGTCCGTTTCCACAAAGCGCAGCTTATCGGCGTTTGTGTCATAAAACACTGAGTACACCTGCCCGCTGGCGGCGTCGATCTCAACGCAGATGGCCGCATTCAGCAGCGAATCATCGTAGATGTAATCGCCCAGCAGCTCGCGCAGCAGTTCATTGTCGCTGTCATCATCTGTTACTTTATCATAATACAGGGCATAGATATTTTTGTTCAGCTCATCGGCCTTCTGCGCGGCGGGGTCAAAATGCGCGCCTGCCTGACCGTTCAACAGCACCTTCTGGCGGAAATCGTCCAGTTCGCCCGCTGTGTCCCTGCGGGTCAGGGCGATCTGCGCGGTCTGGAAAAGGGTGCGGGCGTTCGCCTCGTTCTTCTCAAATCGGGCCAGACGGGTATAGGCGATTAGGCCGCCCCCCACAATGGCCGCCAAAATTGCCATGATCGCCAGCACAACCATAAGCTCCACCATCGTGAAGCCGCTGCTTCTGCGCGTTTTCTTGTTGCAATGCACCATAGATGCTCCCGTTTATATCACGGCATTGCCGCATATTCCCGCCCGGCAGACGCCGTAGCGGCCGTTGGAATTTGCGGCAGCGCCCTGCAAATTTGTACAGTAAGACATAATAAGACTATATATGACAGTATTATACTCGGTTTGTGATCTTTTCGCAACAAGTGTGGTGAGATTTCGACAAATTTACACCAAATATAGTGTTCTATACGGGCGGCACATACTATTTTGACAGATTTTGTGTTACATTCCAACAATAGTGTGGGATTTTTTCGTGAAATTTCTTGCAAATACAGCCTCTGCGGGGTATACTGGTTAGTGTGTTATATATAGAAGTAGAGGAAGTGAAACCATGCTGGCAGCACGACTGGGCGCCTGGCTGCGCAACACCGGGGAAAAATGGGCCAGGACCTCCTTTGCTGAAAAGCTGGCCCTGCTGCTGGCATTGCTCGCTGTGATCTATACCGTTGTGACCGGCGCGGCCGAGCTGCGCTATCAGGCCCGCGCGCGGGAGGCACTGGCCCAGGTCAAGGCGGCGCGGCTGGCCGCCGGGGCCGTGTCCGCGCAGTGCTATTCCACCGGGCGCACCTTTGCCGACCAGACGACCGCAGACGGCTTTGCCGATGGCGTGGCTGAGGAGATCGAGACACTGGGCGCACTGCCCGGCAGCGTGTGCCTTCTGCAGGTGGCGGACAACGGCTACACCGTGCAGCGGCTGCTCTATCAGGAAAACAGCATCTTCGCCGTCTATGACGCTGCCGAGGGCTACCGTGTCTTTCGCGCGGAGGACCGCCTGCATTACCTGACGGAGGCGAGCCATGCTGCTGCTTGAGTGCCTTTTGGATCTGATCCGTTTTTTGCTGGGCGCGGCGCTGTTCAGCTTTATGAATGTCGTGGCCTGGCGGCTGCCTCGGGGCATGGACCCCCTGCAGGGGCGCAGCCACTGCCCGCAGTGCGGCCATACGCTGGGCGCGCCCGACCTTGTGCCGGTTTTCAGCTGGCTGCTTCTGCGCGGGCGGTGCCGCCACTGCGGCGCGCGCATCCCGGTGCGGTATTTTCTGGTCGAGGTGCTGGGCGGCGTGCTGGCACTGGGCTGCACCCGGCGCTTCGGCACCGCGCTCAGCCTGACGCAGGGGCTGTTCGGCATGAGCTGGGCGGCGCTCACCGCGCTGGCGGTCTGCGGCATTTTGCTGAGCGTCGCGCTCATTGACGCCGAGACACAGCTTATCCCCGACCGGCTCAATCTCGCGTTGGCGGTCTGCGGCGTTGTAGGGACGCTGCTCTCCCCCGCCGGGTGGCTGCCCCACCTGATCGGGGCGTTCTGCGTCAGCGTGCCGATGCTTTTGCTCTGCCTTGTCATTGACGGCGCGTTCGGCGGCGGCGACATCAAGCTGATGGCGGCCGCCGGGCTGTTCCTCGGCTGGCAGAACACGCTGCTGGCGATGTTTTTGGGCATTCTGGGCGGCGGCCTTTACGGCATCTGGCTGCTGGCCGCCAAAAGGGCCGACAAGAAGGACCACTTTGCCTTCGGCCCGTTTTATGTGCGGGCATCGTAATCGCCATGCTTTTCGGCGAGCCGATCCTGCAATGGTACTGCGCGTTTTGTAATAGTGCAGCACCCGCCTGATCTCACTATCCGTTCGGAGGTTTCTCCCCTATGCCACAATTTCGTTATACTGCGACCAACGCTCAGGGCAAGACTGTCCGCGGCATGGCTGACGCCCCCAGCGAGGAGGCACTCTACACCAAGCTGCGCGATGACGGCCTGTACATGAGCGAGGCGCTGCAGACCAAGCGCGTCCGCAGCACCTTCCGCCCGTTAAAGACCGCCGTGCTGGCGGATTTCTGCCGCAATCTGGGCACCCTGCTGACTGCCGGTGTGCCGCTGGTGCGTGCCTTCCGCATCATGGCGGATGAGCGCAGCATCGACCCGCAGCAGCGCGCCCTGTACGAGGCCGTGCTGGGCGAGCTGCGCAAGGGCATCCCGCTGTCCGATGCGATGGAGTCCTGCGCACCGGCGTTCCCGAACCTGCTGCTGGCGATGATCCGCAGCGCCGAGGGCACCGGCAGCATCGACCACGCCTGCACCCGGATGGCCACCTACTATGAGCGCGAGCATAAGATGAACCAGCAGGTCGGCAACAGCATGATGTACCCGCTCATCCTCTGCGTGCTGATCGTGGCGGTCATTGCGATTCTGATGACCTTTGTGCTGCCCCAGTTCAAGCCGATGTTTGACCAGATGGAAAAGCTGCCCTTCCTGACGCAGCTTCTGTTTGATGCCAGCGACTTTGTGGGCGCCAACTGGCCGCTGCTGCTTGTGGCGCTGGCGCTGATCTTCTTCGGCTTCAAACTGCTTTTGGCCCAGCCCCGCATCCGCCGCCAGTGGGACCGCTTTATCCTGCATGCGCCGGTCGTGGGCGTGCTGAACCGCAAGATCTGCACCGCCCGCTTTGCCAGCACCCTGTCCAACCTGTACGGCAGCGGCGTGCCCATCATCACAACGCTGGGCGCTGCGCGCGATTCGATCGGCAACCGCTGGATCGAAAGTCAGTTCGGCACGGCGCTGGACAGCATCCGCGCCGGCCACAGCCTGTCGCAGTCCATCGCCGCGATCGACGGCTTTGAGGTCAAGCTGGCCTCCTCCATCGCCGTCGGCGAGGAGACCGGCAAGCTGGACAGTCTGCTGGCCACGATCAGCGAGACGCTCGACTACGAGGCCGAGATGGCCACCAAGCGCCTTGTCACCCTGCTGGAGCCTGTGATGATCGTCATCATGGGTCTGGTGGTCGGCGGCGTTGTGGCGGCTGTTATCGTGCCGATCTACCAGTCCTACGGCACCATCGGCGCATCGTCCGGCGCCATTTAAATTATATTCCGGAGGGTTCCTCATGGCATCACTTACCTCTTTATATCTGTGCAGCCGCACGGTGTACGCCGCGGTGGGCAGCCCCACCGCCAAGGGCGCACGGATCACCGCCGCCGCCGCGGCCCAGCTGCCCGAGGGCTGCCTGATCAACGGCGTCATTACCAACGAGGCCGACCTCGCCGAGGCGCTCAAGGCCTTTTTTGCCCGCCATAAGCTGCCCACCGGCCGGGTGGCGCTGATCGTGGGCGGCAGTCAGTTCGTACACCGCGTTATCTCCCTGCCCGCCATGAGCGAGAAAAAGCGGCTGGCCGTGCTGGCGCATGAGCTTTCGTCCGGCGGCGCCGAGACAACAGCCCCGCTTGACGACTATATGCTGCTGGCCCGCGATGCCAAGACCCGCGCCGACACGGTGCTGGCCACCCGCGTGGAGCAGAGCGTCATTGCCGGGTATGCAGCGCTGGCCAAGGCGGCCGGCTTCAAGCTGTACAGCATCGATCTGGGTCTGGCCGCCCCCATCAAGGCAGTGCGCACGATCCCTGCCCTGCAGAGCGAGACCTTTGTGCTGCTGCATTTTGACGATGACACCGTCTCGGCCTGCCTGTTTGTGAAGGGGCAGTACACCTACTCGACCCGCAGCCGCCTGTTCAACCCGCGCGGCTCGGCAGAATCCGGCGCCGAGATCGCACAGAAGCTGTCGGGCATCCTGCAGTTCCACATTGCCGGCAAGAGCGAAAATCCGATCACGACCGTCTACTTTGCCGGTGCAGACGCCGATGACCTTGCCGTCTGCCGCCCGGGCTGCGAGGCGCTCGCGCTGCGGGTGGCGCAATTCCCGGATTCGCCTACCGTCAAGCTTCCTGAGGGCACAGCCTTTGCGCAGACGCTCTCCGCCGCAGGCAATCTGATCGCGCGCTGACCCGCGCACCAACTATACAAGCCAGGGGAACATACAAATTATGGCTATGAAACAAAACAACTTTTATCTGCGCTGGCAAAAGGCCGCAGGCGCCGCCAAGAGTGAGCAGCGCAGCCGCAGCATCCGGACCGCTGCCCCCGGCATCGCCGTAGTGGCCGCCGCCCTGCTGGGCTGGGGTGCCATGACGCTGTACACCGCCTCCCTGACCAGCCAGCGGCAGGACATCGTAAACTGGTGCAATGACAACAGCGCGGCGTTCCTTGCCTCGAGTCAGGATGCCGAGGCGGCCGCGCAGTTCCGCTCTCTGACGCAGTATGCCGACGGCATGACCGACCTGCTGGACGGCTACCCCGATGTGACGAGCAGCCTGCTGCACCGGGTCGAGGCGGCGGGCGGCGCTGCCATCACGATCCAGTTCACCAGCTACAACGCCGCCACGGGCGAGCTGCAGTTCAACGCCAACTCCAGTCAGGTCATCGACATTCCGACCTACATCCGCTCGCTGCAGAGCTGCGGTGTCTTTTCGACCGTGAGCTATACCGGCTACAATGCCGATGATGACGGCTATTCCATCGACCTGCGCTGCGTTCTGGCAGCGCCGCATAAGGGGGGTGCGGTTATGGATATTGCACCGATGACCAAGCGCGACAAGATCCTTTTATATGCCGTGCTGATGCTGGCCTTTATCGTGCTGTATGTGCGGTTTTTGCTGATCCCCGGCATCGGCAGCCTGCAGCAGGCCCGCGCCGATCTGACCGAGGCGCAGGACGCCCAGATCACCATGCAGGAGACGATCCTGCAGGCGGGCGTGAACGCCGCCGACAAGAATACCGCCTGGGGAGAGCTGCAGACTGCCAACGCGCGGTACTACAGCATCCTGACCAGTGATGAGCTGGACACGCTGGTGACCGGCCTTGAGCTGAACCACAGCATGCAGCCCGTCTCCCTGAGCATCGGCCAGCCGCTGACCCAGAGCATGACCGGCTACATTGCCGGTACACAGGCCGGGCAGAGCCCCGCCCCCGCCGGCAGCGCTGCGGCCGCCGTCACGGCGGATCAGGTGGACACCACCGCCGCAGGCAATGCCCTGCTGCAGCAGTTCCTTGCCGCTGACCTTGTACCCTACTATGACCAGCCCGGCTACCTCCAGACCTCCGATGTGACCTTCAGCTGCTCGGGCGAGGCAAGCAATTTTCTGAGCCTGCTCGATGATCTGGCGGACAACTATCCGTCCATCCAGCTGCAGAACTTTTCCATCACCACCCGCAGCTTTGCCGCAGCGGACGGCACCTCGTCCAGCGGCAGCATCTACAATGTGACGCTGCGCGTCGTACTCTGTGACAAAGGAGGCGTACAGCCGTGAAAAACATCCGTCTTGGCGATGTTCTGATCGAGTTCGGCTACATCACGCCCGAGCAGCTCAACGCTGCCCTTGCCTACCAGAAGGAGCACCGCGACCTGCGTGTCGGCCAGGCACTGCAGGAGCTGGGCTATGTCAATGAGCGGCAGGTCCTGGAGGCCCTTGCCAAGCGCCTGCAGATCCGCATGATCGACATTGAGCACACCAACGTTGATGTGACGGCTGTCGAGAAGGTTCCGCAGGAGCTGGCGCATAAATATGACATGCTGCCCATCGCGCAGAGCGGCCATACGCTGACCATCGCCGCCAACGACCCGCTGAACTACTACGCCATCGAGGACATCCGCCAGCTGACCGCCATGGAGCCGGAGATCGTGCTGGCCGAGCTGGAGCCGCTGCGCCGCGCCGTCCGCTACTATTACGCCGAGGTCAGCGCCCGCAAGGCGGCCCGCAGCGCCAACAGCAGCGATATGGCCGCCGCGCAGACGGAAGATCTCGCCATCGACATGACCGCCGAGGGCGGCGATCTGGACGCGCCGATCATCCGCCTGCTGAACAGCCTTGTGCAGCGTGCCGTGACGACCACCGCCTCGGATATCCACATTGAGCCGTTTGAGGGCGAGACAAAGGTCCGTATGCGCATTGACGGCGTCATCATCGACTATGTGACGCTGCAGCGCGCTTTGCATCAGCCGCTCATCGCCCGTATCAAGATCATGTCCAACCTTGACATTGCCGAGCACCGCATCCCGCAGGACGGGCATTTCCGCGCCCGGCTTGAGACGGCCCCGATGTCAATGTCCGTGTCTCGATCCTGCCGACCGTCTTTGGCGAGAAGGCCGTGCTGCGTATCCTGTCCAGCAACACCTACATTAAAAATGCCAACCACTTCGGCATGAACGATGAGACCTACCGGCGGTTTTTGCCGCTGCTCAACCGCCCCAACGGCATCGTCTACCTGACCGGGCCGACAGGCTCCGGCAAGACGACAACGCTCTACATGGTCCTGCAGACCATCGCCGAGCGGCAGGTCAATGTCTCGACGATCGAGGACCCTGTCGAGCGCAATCTGGCCCGCATCAACCAGACGCAGGTCAACAACATTGCGGGCCTGACCTTTGAGAGCGGCCTGCGCGCCCTGCTGCGTCAGGACCCCGATGTCATCATGGTCGGCGAGACCCGCGATGCCGAGACGGCGTCCATCTCGGTCCGTGCGGCCATCACAGGCCACATGGTCTTTTCGACCCTGCACACAAATGACGCGCTCTCCTCCATCGTCCGCCTTGAGGACATGGGCGTGGAGCGGTACATGATCGCCAACTCGGTAGCCGGGCTGGTCGCCCAGCGCCTGATGCGCCGGGTCTGCCCCCACTGCGCCCGGCAGATGCCCGTCACCGAGGAGGAGCGCACCTACCTCGGCCCCGACATCCCCTTTGTGCGGCGCGGCAGCGGCTGCACCCAGTGCAACGGCACCGGCTACCGCGGCCGCGTGGCAATCCACGAGCTGGTCATCATCAACCGTGAGCTGCGCGAGCTGATCTCCGCCGGAGCCACGCAGGAGGAGCTGACCGATGCCGCCCGCCGCAATCAGGGCATGACCAGCCTGCGCGAGGCCGCCCTGCAGCTTGTGCGCGAGGGCGAGACCACCCCGGAAGAACTGCTGAAGATCACCTTCTATGAGGAATAAGGGGAACGGGTGCTGACGGCAGCGCTCTCTCCGGCTCCTCTTTCTCAAAAGTGAGGTATGTCCCATGCAAATCCATGAACTCACCGCGCTGGCGCGGCAGATGAAGGCCAGCGACATCCATCTCTCCGAGGGGCTGCCCCTGATGTTCCGGGTGGACGGGCGGCTGATGCAGCCCCCCGTGCAGATGAGCGCTGACGAGACCCGCTCCCTGATCCTTGGGCTGATGGATGAGGCGCACCGCGAGGCCATCCTTACCGAGCGGATCGATGCCGATTTTGCGCTGGTAGCACCGGACGGCACCCGCAGCCGCGTAAATGTCTTTTTCCAGCAGGGGCGGGCTGCGGCCACGCTGCGCCTGCTCAACGATGCCATCCCCACGCTGGCAGAGCTGTCGATGCCGCCCGTGCTGACAAAGCTGGCGGACGAGCCGCGCGGTCTGATCCTTGTCACCGGCCCCACCGGCAGCGGCAAGTCCACCACGCTGGCCGCGATGATCGACCATATCAACGAGACCCGCAGCGACCACATCATCACGATCGAGGACCCCATCGAGTATGTCTATCAGGGCAGGCAGGCGCTCATCCACCAGCGCGAGGTCGGCGCGGATGCGTGCAGCTTTGCCTCGGCGCTGCGCAGTGCCCTGCGCGAGGACCCTGATGTCATTCTGGTCGGCGAGATGCGCGATTATGAGACGATCTCCGCCGCCATCACCGCCGCCGAGACCGGCCATCTGGTCCTCAGCACGCTGCACACGATCGGTGCAGCCCAGACCATTGACCGCATCATTGATGTCTGCCCCGCCGGTGCGCAGAACCAGATCCGCGGCCAGCTGGCCGCCGTGCTGCGCGGCGTCATCACCCAGCAGCTTCTGCCGCTGGCCGGGGGCAAGGGCCGCTGCGCCGCGACCGAGATTCTGGTCGGCACCGATGCCGTGGCAAACCTCATCCGTGAGGGCAAGTGCTACCAGATCCCAAGCATCCTGCAGTCCGGTGCCGCGCTGGGCATGCACAGCCTGAACGCCGATCTGGCGCGCCTTGTCAGTATGGGCCGCATCACCCGCGAGGCCGCCGAGCGCTGCGCCACCGACAAGAGCGATCTGCAAAATTATTTATAAGCAAAATAAGCAAACCAAAAACGGGGTATCCGCCATTGTACGGCAGATACCCCGTTTTTGTTTGCCTTATTGGGGGGACGCCGCCCCCCTGCATCACTTGTCTGCGCCCTCCTTCCCCTCGGCCAAAAGCTTTACCAGCCATGCGGGTACCGGTGCGCCCATGGCGGCGGCGTTCTCGGCAATGCTGCCCAGCTCCGTAAAAATATACCATACCAGCACCACGGGCAGCACCACGCCGTTCGGCTGCAGCCCCAGCCCCGGCAGGTTGGCAACCGCCATGCCCAGTACGCCGTCGGTCAGGGCGCTTACCAGCACCACAACGACCATACCGGCCTTGTGCCAGATACCGGCGCGGGCCGCCGCGCTCGACCACTGCCCCCTGCAGGCTGCCGCCGCGCTGCCGCTGGCCCAGTCCAGCGCCATACAGGCGCCCCACGCCAGCACCAGCCAGCCCAGCCAGCCGAACACCGCCGTAAAGGCCCCACAGGCTGCCGCCACCGCTGCCTTGCTGCACTGCAGCAGGTTTCGCTTTTCCATCATGTATCCTCCCATCTGCTCTTGTACAGGCCCGCCTGCACCAATCCGCGCTGCCGGCAGAGCGCAAGCACCGCATCGGCGTCACCCTGCGTCACCGGCCCGACTGTGATAAGCTGGCGCTTTTCCGCGCCGCCGTACACGCCCGGCGCGTTGGCGCACCCGGCGTAGGCGGTCGGGTCCAGCCCTGTGCCGTTTGCTGCGGCGCGCACCTCAAAATGGCAGTGCGGGTAGGGCGGGTCCGCCAGCGCCGCATTGCCGGTATTGCCCATAACGCCCAGCTCGTCCCCGCTGGCCACCCGCTGCCCGGCCTTGACCAGCAGCCGTGCGCAGTGGGCAAAGTAGAGAAAATTCACCGCATCCGGGGTCTGCGCACGATCAAGCTGCACACAGACATACCAGCCCCACTCCCAGGTCCTGTTCTGTCGGTCGGTCACGATGCGCGCCCGCGTCACCCGCCCGGTGATCTGCTTTCCTTTATAATAGGGCATCCGCACGGTCGTATCGTCCAGCCCCACCAGATCCAGACCGCCGTGCCACACACGGCCGCCGCCCCGTGTAAACCCAAAGCAGGCGTAGGGGTAGGCGATCCGGGTGCGCCCTGCAAAGATACCGCTCTGCCTCATGCCGTCACGCCCCCCTGCGCAGTGTGTAGATGACCTTCATCGTCTTGTCGGCGGTCTTTTCCACCGCCTTGGGCAGGTCGTTGATGGTCGCCAGATAGTTTGCGCGCAGCACCCGCATGGTGCGCATACGGCTGTCGCTGTAGTAGCGGCGCAGCGGCGTCACCGGCTCGCCCAGCACCGGCACCATGGCGGCAAAGCCGGTAGTCGTGGTATCGTAGCCCGCTGCCTCGCAGGAGAACAGCTCGTTTTTCTCGGTGTTCAGCACCACGGCGCGGGTGCGGTAATAGCAGTAAAGCCTCCCGTCATGTGCATCGCTGAGGTATTGCAGGGTATCGCCGTGCATTGTGACGGCCTGCACATCGGTCGGGTCCGTCAGCGGAAAGCGGTAGATCTGATAGGTCGAGGGCGCTGTCATGTACAGGCTGCCGCCGTAGACCGTGCCGTTCAGCGGTGTGGACTTTGCCTCGCTGACAGCGGCGCGCAGCGCACCGCCGGTGTTGTTGGGGACGGTGTAATCTCTGGCCGCCAGCGTTTTGCGGTCATACTCCCGCACCCGGATGCTGCCGCCCGCCGCGATAGTGCTGCCCTCCGGCGCTGCGATGAGGTAGAGCTTGTCCGCCTCGGCGTCAAAACAGAGGCGGCAGTATCGGCCCGCATTGCCGGATACCGACTGCAAAAAGCCGGAAATGTCCACCGTATCGGTCGCAACAAGGCTGTCCCAGCCGCCCTGCGTATCGCGCCGGAAAAGATCCAGCGTCCTTAGCCCAAGGCAGTGGCGGCGCAGCTCCAGCACACCGCGGGCGGTGTCCACCCTGCCCGCCAGCGCTTCATCAGCCGCCGGGTCCGCATAGAGCAGCACCCCGCGCTCGCCCGTAGGGTAGCAATCCTTGGCCAGCAGGCCGGTCAGTAGCTGGTCGCCGCCCAGCGCCCCGCCGAAGCTCAGCCGGCCGGCCATCACAGGGGAAGCATTGGGCGCATCGATCATCTCGGAATAGTACGCGCCCTGCGGCTGGGTCAGGCAGACTGACTGTATGACGCCGTTGCCCTGATTGGTGGCAAACTCATAGACATAGGTCATCGTGCCGCCCGCCGGGTCCAGCTTTGTCTCGGTCAGGTTGGCGCTGCCGCGGGTCGTGTTGGTCGTTGCATTGACAAGACCGGCGATCGCCGTACCCGTGATGCCTGCCGCCGCCGGGGCAAACCGCGTTGCCGGGTCTGCGCCGAGGGGGCTGTCATACAGGAGCAGCCCGCCGTAGAACATCGTGACAAGGTCCTTCGGCGCGTTGGGGTCATCCTGCTGGCCGCGCCAGAGCAGCATTGCCTTGTTCAGGCTGCCGCCGTAGCCGTTGAAGATCTCCCCCACCGCGTTGGTGATGATGTTGTCCTTCTCGACTACCTCCACCGCACCGGTGTGTATGTCGGTCAGCTCCAGCCGTGTATGGCCGTGCAGTTTCATTTCGGTTCCTCCTTCGTTATTCCGGCGCCGCCGTCCTGCAGGGGGCCCAGCGCCAGCGTGCGGGGCGTCAGGCGGATCGGCGCGACCAGTTCCTCACATTCCAGCAGGCCGTTCCACGGTGTCTCCCCCGCCATGCCCTGCCCGGTCACGGTGGCCTTGATGCCGTACTGCGCCACCCGCACCGTGCCGCCGCTGCAGACCAGCCGCACCGACAGCCGCTTGACGGTGTTTGCCTCTACATTTGCAAACGGGTAAAAAGCGCCAGCGTGTGGGGGCCTGCCTCCATCCGCTGCTGCGGCGTAAAATTTTCGATCTGCTGATCGTTCAGGTAGTAATGCACGGTCAGGGTCAGCGCCGCATCGTCCGGCTCAGCGTCCGCTGTCAGCTGCGCAAGGAAGATTGCGCTCGTATCCTCGATTGCCGCAAAGGAGATCGTGACCGCCGGCACCTCCGCCGTGCGCACGGTCAGTGCCGCCGCATTTGTAAAGCTGTAGTAGGTCAGCCGCTTGCTCTCGGCGCTGTTCTGCAGGCGGCGCAGCGTGCGCTCGGTCGCGCCGTCCCCGGCGCCGGCCAGATAGGGGTTGCGCCCCACGCTTTTAAGGGTCTGCCGCCCGCGGTACCGCCAGACAAAATGCGTGACCAGCATCTCGGGGGGCGCTGCCGTCCGCGCGGGGCAGCGCAATACGATCCCCCCGGCTCAAACGCCGGGTCGCCGGGCATTGTCACAGTGGCCGGGGTGTAGTCAAGCTTTTGCAGCACCGCAAACAGATGCTCAGCGATCTGCGCGCGTATCTCGGGCAGGCCCTTCTCGGCCAGCGGCATCTCAGTGATTGTCATGGTCAGGCCGCTGTCCTGCTCGTTCCCTGCCGCATACCGGCCGTCGGCTGTCTCGATGCTCAGCGCCGCATAGTGGCAGCGCAGGTCTGAGATACCGGCCTCGCTGCGGTCCCCGGGGCCGAGTGCCGCGCACGCCGCCGCGGCAAAGGGGCGTATGACGAGCCGCCCGGCCCGGTCTGCCGCCGCAAAGCCGCCCACCAGCTGCGCCACCGCCGATGCACAGTCCCGCCAGCTTTTCAGGCCGTCCGCCGGGCCGATCTGGCAGACAAGGGCAGCGTTCTCGTTGAGCGCAGCCACCTCCCCGGCCGTCTGGCCCAGTGTCAGGCCGCAGCATCGGCGATTTGCCCAAGCAGCTCATATGCCGTGCCCTGCAGCACGGTGCCGTCATAGCGGCGCTGCAGCGCCAGCAGATTGTCATACGCCTTGATGCTGACATACAACGCCCTGCGCTCGGCCTCTGCCACGGTATAGCTGCCGAGCGGGACCTCCTCCCACTGGCCGTCCGGCAGCTGCAGCCCGTAGGCAAGGCAGAGCCTTGCGCCGTAAAAGGCATGGCGGCTCAGCGCCGTGCGCAGGTTGAGCGCCGCCTGCCCGAGGTAAGCACAGCCGAAGGCCAACTCTTCCCCCGTGACGCACTGGTTGTCAGGGTCAGCGACCCGCTCATAAGCTCAGCCGCCGTCAGCGGCAGCACGGTGCCGTCCGTCAGGGTCAGCGTGCCTGTCACCCGGTCAGTACGGGTGCGTGCCCGTATGGCGGTCTTGTAGGCTTCCGATACCGGATACATCCGGATTCCCTCCCCTCAAAATTCGATCAGATGGACCCGAGGCCGCCCAGACCGCCCTGCCGTCGCGGGCGGCCTTCAGGTCAGCCGTGCGGTCCCCGGCGTACATCCGGGCCGTGCGCATCTCGCCGAAGAAATACTGCACCTGCATACTGTCCGGGGCAGTCGCATTCAATACGGCGGCGCACTGCGCCGTGGTCAGGGCCTCCCAGCTGACACTGATCTTGGCCACACCGCCGCGCACCCGTTCGCGCACCAGCACGCCGTCCTCCGTGCGGCCGGTGCCGCTGCTGTCCAGATCGGATAGCTGCACCTTGTACGCACTGGGTGCGGGCAGCGCCGTGCCGTCAATGGTTAAGATCTCCATGCTTCACCTCCCGCCGCTGCGCAGTGCGCGGCGATTCTGACTGTTGGCGATGACGCTGTCGAGCAGCTCCTCGCCAATGTAGATGTTGATGGGCTGGTCGCTGCCCTGTGCGCCGCCCTGCCAGGCGGCCAGCGTTTCCGCCAGTGCCTGCCGGATCGTGTCCAGCGGCGCCTCGATGTTCGTACCGCTGCGCTGGTCGCCCAGCATAGCCAAAAACTGACGGTTCGGCGGTATGACCGCCCCCTGCGCCAGCGCCGGCACCGGCACGGCGGCGGCATAGCCCAGCCCGGGCAGGGCGGCCCGGGCGCTCAGCAGCTGCCCGGCACCGCCAGCACGCCGCCTGCCGCCGTTTTGGCCTGCCCGATAGCCGACAGCAGCCCATTGATGGCCGCCGCAATGGCGCTGACCATGCCGCGCACGACTGCCAGAACCGTGCCGACCGCCGTCTGCACGATCGAGACGATGCGCCCCCACACGGTGGAGACGGTGGCCGCCATCGCGTTCCATGCGGTGTCCCATGCGCCGCGCAGCACAGCGGTCAAAAAGTCTGCCAGCCCGCGCAGCACGGCCAGCAGGATCGTGATGCCGTCCGCCACGATGCCAGCCGCACCGGTCACGGCTGTACCCAGCACCGTGAACACCTCGACAGCCGCCGGGGCCAGCGCCGTCAAAAGCCACTGCACGAACGGGGCCAGCACCGTGTTCCAGGCCGTCAGCAGCAGCGTGCCCACCGCGCCGAGGCAGGCCGTCAGCTCATTCCAGAGCGGCTGCAGATGCGCAGCCCAGAGCGTATCCAGCAGCGCAAAAAGCTGCAGCAGCACCGGCTGCACCACCCCGGACCAGAGCGCCGACACAAGGCCCGCCGCATTCTGCCAGCCCTCGGCCAGCCCGGCCAGAATGGGCTGCCCGTAGAGTGCCCATGCGTTCTGCAGCCCGGCCCAAAGCCCCTGCCAGACTGTGTCCAGCAGCGCCGCCGCAGGGGCAAGCACCGTTTCCAGCTCGGCCCAAAGCGGCTGCCAGACGCGCAGCACTGCCTCACGCAGGGCGTTCCACACGGTCTGCCAGGCTGCGGCAAACGGCGCAAAAAAGCTGCTGAGATACGCCCAGAAATCCGCCCAGACGCCGCGCAGGCTGTCCAGCACGGCCTGCCAGCCATCGGCCCAGTCCCTGCCATCACTGCCTTTGGCGGTGCGGCGGGCCGTGCCGCCGGCATTGCCCGCCGTGCGCCTTTCCTTTTCGGGCTGTGCAGCCTTCCCCGCTGCGGGGCAGGCAGGCGGTTGATCTCGTCAAATTTTGCAAGGCTGCGGGTGGTTTTCACGCTCTGCACCGCGGTTGCCTGCAGTGCCGTGCGCAGCTCCTCCACGACCCTGCGGGCCTGCTGGCCCGCATCCCCCATGCTGCCCAGCGCCTGCGTGATGCCATCGAGCGCCGCCCGCAGGCTTCCTGCCGGAAGCTCGAGGGTCGAAAGCTCGTCAAATCGAATCGTTTGCGTAGGTTTCCCTCCTTTTTTGTCTGGTCACTGCAGCAGGGCAAGCAGCCTTTGCTTTTCGGCCTCCTGCGCGGGGCTGGCCGGGCTGCGCAGCTCGACCGCCGCGCGGTGGGTGCGGTAAAAGTCCAGCTCCCAGTTTTCCAGCCGCTTGCCGCGGCGCAGCTTGTCGCGGATGGCCACCACCGTGGCAAAGCTCCCCTCGCCAATGGCATCGAACCACGCCAGAAAGCTCCACCAGTGCAGGTACGGCAGGGTGCGCACATCCTGCCCGGCCGCCCGGCTGATGCCCGCTGCGATAAGCGGTGCATCCTGCTGCCAGTCCATCAGCGGCGGACCGGGGCGCGCCTGCTCACGGCGGCCCGCCGCCAGAAACCGCGCCAGAAAATCCGTAGCCTGCGGCCAGCAAGCCTGCGGCATCTCGGCAAATGTTGGGTAAAACAGCCGCATCGCCACATACCAGCGCCCGCTTTGGTCCAGCTGCGGGTCAGCCGTGCCGCCCAGCCAGCGCAGCAGCTCCAGAATATCGCGGTAGTCGGTGCGTATCGCATACGCCGCACCGTCCAGCTCGGCCTGCATCGGCAGGCACCAGCAGCCCGTCATTCCGCGCCCCGGGCTGCACGGGCGGCCTGCGCGGCAGCCTCGGCCGCATCGGCGGCGGCGTGCAGGCGGCGCTCGGCCCCCTCGCGCAGGATCGGTGTCAGCGCCTCGAGCAGGTTCTGCACCACGCGCCGCCCGTTTGCCCCGACCCCGGCCAGATTCACACCGTTCAGGATCGCATCAAAGTCGTTCTCCGCGCCGAAGATCTCCCCCAGCAGCCGCTTGATCCGCCCGTCATAGTCCTGCAGCAGCGCAAGGCCGGCGGCGGCGCGCTGCTGCTCGTCCCCGCCAAGCTGCCCCAGCGCGGCTGTCAGCTCGGCATCATACTGCTCCAGTGTTTTGCCCGCCGCAAAAAACGGTGGTAGAGGTTCGGGTCTGCCGGGTTGAAGCGCAGCACGCCCCGCCCGTTGACGGAAAATTCCTCCACACCGGTGTCAATGTTCAGTTCCATTGGATACTCCTTTTCCATAAAGCCTTCCCCCGCGGGGGAAGGTGGCGCCGCAGCGCCGGATGAGGGGCGGCCTTGCCCTGCCGCCCCCTGCCGTTTTTACGCTTCGGTAAATTTCTTAGCCGCCGGGTCAAAGCTGCCCTTTGTCTTGACGCCGGTGTAATGCACATTGAAGGGGATCTGGTAGCCGGTCGTATCGCCGCCGTAGCTGACGATCTCGATGTAGCATTCCTCGCGCACGGCCGGGTAAGCGCCCGCCGTGTCCTTACCCCACAGCTTGACCTCCACAATGTCGGTCTTGAGGTCGTCCAGCACAAGATCTCCGTCAATGATGGCCTGCAGCTTTTCAAACAGCGGGTCACCCTCCTCGGCATAATAGGGGCTGACCTCGCCCTGCTTCTGGTAGCTGTCGATGACCACCGAGGTCTGGCCGAGGATGTTGGACTTCTTCTCGACATTGGCCGTCAGCTCAGGGGCGTATTCCTCCAGATCCTGCCCCAGACGGGTGTAGTTTGCCTCGCCGCTGCCAAAGGCGGCGTTCAGGTAGTGGGCCATGTATCTGCGTTCAATTTTCATTGCATTTCCTCCGTATAAAGCTGTGTGTATTCTGCCTGCAGGCGCAGGGTGTATACTGCCGTGCCGCCCGGCTCGGCGCGCTCCATCCGGCCCTGCTCCGCGCGCAGGCACTCCTGCTGCGGCTCACTGCCGAGCACCGGCGTGCGGTGCGCGGCGCTCTCGGCGGCGATCCATGCCTGCAGCGCCAGCAGCCGCGCCTCGTTTTCGGCGCGGGGTATCCGGCAGGCAAAGCCGCAGCGTGAACTCTGCCCGGCAGCGCTGCCTTACGCCGCCCAGCAGGTTCTGCCGGCGGTCCAGCACCGTGATGCCTCCGGCCCACAGGCCGGCCGTGCCCGGCGCAGGGCCGACATCACCAACCTGCACCGTAAGCCCCTGCAGGGCAGGGCCCGGGCCAGAAACGCGTAGAGTTTTGCATCATGGTAGTCCTCCTATCTCTAAGCCTTCCCCCTTTGGGGGAAGGTGGCCCCGCAGGGCCGGATGAGGGGCAGCCTGCCACCCGGCGTCCCCTTTCCCGTGCAGCAGC
>ENA-OUNH01000022-OUNH01000022.1-human-gut-metagenome-genome-assembly--contig:-NODE-22-length-65678-cov-4.208631_pt1 | contig 65678 bp, 70 predicted proteins | sample MGYA00242806_ERZ504814 | MGnify/ENA primary metagenome ERZ504814 (study PRJEB26092, sample SAMD00036389) | human gut metagenome | host: Homo sapiens | study: EMG produced TPA metagenomics assembly of...
CTTGCAGCCATCACTCCGATTGGTTTACCATTGACAATCACCTGAGAGCCTGTATCGTTTGTCGGCTTAAGTAAAATTGGATTCATTATTGCTTCCGGTTCAATCCCTGCAGCTTCTGCCTGCATCACCTGGGCTCTTCCCATCTCCAGTCCTTCTTTTGTGATAAAAGAATTGAGTGCCATATTTTGGGATTTGAAAGGTGCAACTTTGTATCCATCCTGTTTCAAGACACGGCAAAGACCTGCTGCCAGTGCGCTCTTTTCCGACATTTGACATCGTTCCCTGTATCATAATTGATTTCGCCATATTTTTTCGCCTCCTTCACTGCTTTGACAGGATTGTTTCTAGTGCCCGTAAAAGAACATCATTTTCCTCTTTTGTCCGCACCGCAATTCGATACCAGCCTTTGCTCAATCCTCTGTAGTTCCCACAATCTCGAATCAAAATCCCCTGTTCTAACAGTTGATCAAACAATGGGATTTCACTATATAATAAGAAGAAATTTGCCTTTGTTGGAATAAATCTAATCCCAAACTCACGCATTTTCTTTTCCATGCGCATTTTTTCTTCCACGATTTTGTTTCGTATTTTCTGAACTCTCTGTTCTTCTCTTTCTGTCAGCGCCTCTATCCCCGCCGCCTGTGCCGGAATTGACACGCTCCAGGGCTGACGGATCTGCTGCATCTTCTCTTTAAGTTCTCCATCCGAAGTCATTGCATAGCCCAGTCTCAATCCCGGGATTCCATACATCTTCGTAAATGCCTGTACAAGAAAAAGGCTCGGATGATCTGTCACCTTTTTCACCATGGTATACTTCTGCGTTTCTTCCAGAAATTCAATAAAACACTCGTCTAAAACAAGACGAATTTTCTTTTCTTCACATCGCGTAAGAATCTGTTCCATCAGCTTTGGTTCGATCACCTGCCCTGACGGATTCGATGGGGAGCATAAAAATACAAGATCAATGTCCTCTGTCAGTTCTTCCAAAAAGCTTTCCGTCAATGCAAAGTTATTCTCTCTTTTCAACTCATAATAAATGATTTCGCAATCTACCGTCCGAAGTGCCTGTTCATATTCTGCGAAAGCCGGAATTGGAAGCAATGCTTTCTTTGGTTTTTCTGCAAGAACAACAGAAAAGAACAGCTCCGCTGCTCCATTTCCGAAAAGGAAATATTCTTCCGGCAGACTTTTTTTCTCTGCCAGTCTCTTTCTGAGCCGTCTGCATTGACTGTCCGGATAAAGACTCACTTCATCCATCGATCTTTTTGCCGCTTCAAGAACTTCTTCTGACGGACCGTAAGGATTTACATTGACTGAAAAATCCAGCACATCTCCATATGTATAAATGTCTCCTCCGTGTACATATTCCATGAATCATACTCCTACTTCTCTATGTGTTTCATTTTTAATCTAAAAGTACTGCCTCCAGCTCCTCGCGATTCTCTTCCATCCATTTGATCGGCTTTGGATGTTTAATCTCCGGATCCAGAAGCTTTTCCATCCAGACCATATTATACCAGCGATCAAATTTGTATCCGCAATGATAGAATTCTCCCACCATGCGGTACCCAAGATGTGCATGGAACTGTGCGCTGTTCTTTGTCAGATATTCATCTTCAACCTCTGGATATCCAATGCATGCATATAGATTGCAAATGTTCTGAGCGTGCAGTACTTTCTCCAGTGCCTCATACAGCTTTTTACCAACTCCGGTTTTCTGCCGGTCTTTTCTTATATAAATTGTTGTTTCCACTGCCCAGTCATATGCCGCACGACCTTTGAATGCCCCTGCACAGCTATATCCAAGAATCTCGCCATTCTGTTCTGCGACCAGATACGGGTACTTTTTCATCGTCTGACGCATTCGATCTTTGAATTCTTCCAGTGACGGAACTTCATATTCGAATGTAATCACTGTATCCGTTACATATGGTGTATAGAGTGCAAGAAGTTCTTCTGCATCTTCCATTTTTGCAAATCGAATCAATAAATCCATAACAATAAACCTCCAAAGACAACCATCATCAGTATCGTTGTCATATACATTAATTTCCCGGCACGAAGAATATCCTCCGGTTCAATCTTACGGATTGCATCACCGATATAATCCTTTTTATAGACTTTCCCGAAATAAACCGCATCACCGGCTAACTGTACATCAAGCGCTCCGGCGCATACCGCCTCTGACTGGGCGGAATTCGGACTTGCATGTTTTCTCTTATCCCGCAGATAAATCTTCCACGCATTCTTTCCATCCATCCCCGTCAAAAATGCTGCAGCAACCATAAACCACGCAGTCAACCTGGCTGGAATGTAATTAAATACATCATCCATCTTTGCCGGTATCCTTCCGAAATACAGATATTTTTCATTTTTGTATCCAAGCATGGAATCCATCGTATTCACTGCTTTGTATAAGAATCCAAGAGGTGCACCACCGATCAGAAGGAATAAAAGCGGAGCCGTCACGCCGTCGGAAGTATTCTCCGCCACAGTCTCTACCGCAGCTTTCGTCACACCTTCTGCTGTAAGGTTCTCTGTGTCTCTTCCGACAATCATGGATACAGCTCTTCTTGCACCAGGCAAGTCGTCTTCTTTTAATTTCTGATAAACCTTCCTACTTTCTCCTACAAGACACCGCGCCGCAAATATCTGGTAACACCAGAAGGTTTCCAAAAGGAACCGTACTGCCGGATGAACCTTTCCTGCAGCAAATAAGATTACCGCCGGTACAAGAAAGGATAACGAAACTGTCAGAATCCATAAAATTCCACCTGCCAGAACTTCTCTTCTGTTTTTCTTCTCTTGTTCTGACGCAGGAATCCGACTGCACAACAACTTCCGCAATCCTTTTTCCAACACACTGATCAGGTTTCCGATCACGCGTATCGGATGGTACATCCAGACCGGATCTCCGAAAATGCAGTCTAACAAAAATCCTATGATGCATGCCAGAATCGTCATCCTTCCATTCATTCTGTCACTCCTCCCAATTTTTGAATTTTACGAAATCTATGAATACCTGACTTCCACTCATCTTCATTCACAAGCATTCTATATCCTCCGCCATTTTCCACCTGCCAGTGATAAAAATCTTTTTGGTCTTCCGCCAGTTGTTCCAGCACAGCCATAATCGTTCCTCCATGAACGACAAAAGCTGCACTTTCTACATTTTCTTTGCATAATCTATCCACCTGACGAAGCATACCTCTCACACAGCGAGAACGGAATTCCTTCTGTTCCTCCCCTTCCGGAAATGCAATCGTTCCACCGGAATCCAGCCATGCCTGATATTCTTCTCTATCTTTCAGTTCTTCATATGTCTTACCCTCAAAGATACCAAAATCACATTCTTTCAGCAACGATTCCTGTTGTATCTGCACCTCTGGATAAATCAACTCTGCCGTTTGAATACATCTCTTCATTGGGCTGACAATCACTTGCTGTACCTGTGGATAGCTATCTATTTTATATTTCTGTTTAAAGTTCAGTACTTCCTGTTCTGACAAATCTTCCTCTGTACTTCCGATATATTGTCTCTTTTCATTGCCCGGTGTCTTCAGATGCCGGATCAAAATAAGCTCCATAAATCACTCCAAAAAAATCTATTTTATTTCATTTTCATTTCTATAATAAAGCATCTATCATAAAACATTTATATGCAATAACATTTCTAGAATAATGCAAGCACTGCCAGCATAAACAATTCACATAACTGCAGGAAGTATCCGGCAAGATCACCCGTAATACCTCCAAACTGTTTTCTGCTAAACTGATAATAATAAAAGAAAACAGCAAGTCCGACAACTGCTGCTGCCACTCCGCATAAACCTGCTGTCAGATAGAATCCAACTCCGGCTGCCAATAGCCATATGATCAATACAATTCTTACATTTCTCTTCTGTGCACCGTCTTGAAATGTCCGAAGCAGTCCACTGTTCTTCGCTGCCTGAAACGTCACAACAGAAATTCCACTCAGCGAGCGCGAGAACACAAACACGAGTGCTGCCGCAAACAGGCGTTCTGTTCTCATTTCACTAAAAATCCCCACACACAGAAGGAAATAACAGCAAAGACTGATGATCGCAAATGCTCCCGTATGAGGGTCTTTCAGAATCTCCAGTTTCTTCTCCCGGTCTCCATAAGAACTTTTTGCGTCCATTGTATCTGCGAATCCATCCAGATGAATTCCTCCTGTTATAAAAACCGGAATCAAAGTCAATACAACTGCATAAAAGAAAGTTCCTTCTCCCTTCCATATTGTGATCAGATTCCCGGCAACTATTTCCAATACTCCAATTATAACTCCGACCAATGGGAAAAAGCACATCGCATATCTCATATTTTTTCATTCCAGTCTACCCGCGGCATCGGAATCTTAGAATACATAGCGATTGCAATGATCATTGCGTTCAATAACCACATTTTTCTTACTCCTCATCATTCACTTAAGTTCTTCATACTGCTCTACTTTAATCTCTTCAAAGGTACTCATCTTCCGATAAACATTCACACCCATCTCAAGAAGTGGAATTGCTGCAACTGCACCACTGCCTTCTCCAAGAGACATCTTCGCATCAATCAGATATGGAAGTTTCAGCTCTTCTAAGACCATTCGCCCCGCCGGCTCTCCCGAGCAATGTGATGCCAGGATATAATCTGCCGTCTCCGGTACCATTCGTACTGCGCACAATGCCGCTGCAGAAGAGATGAACCCATCAATCAGAACCGGAATATGATAGATCGCACCTCCGAGAAATACACCTGTCATTCCGGCAATATCAAGCCCTCCGACTTTGGACAAGACATCTAAAATATCTTCCTTGTCCGGCTGGTGCTTTTCAATTGATCTCTCAATTGCACGAATCTTTCTATTCAGCCCTTCTGAACTAAGGCCTGCGCCTCTCCCTGTCACATTTTCTACACTTTCATCAAGCAGAACGGACACAACAGCACTGCTGGTCGTTGTATTTCCAATCCCCATCTCACCGGTTGCGATCAGATCATACCCTTGTTCTGCCAGCTCTTTGACCTTTCGTATGCCAATAAGAACGGCTTGTGCAGCCTGTTCTCTTAACATTGCAGGTTCCATCGCCATATTCTTTGTTCCGTACATCACTTTGTCTTCCGGATCTGTCACCGACGAAACATCTGTCACCATTCCAATATCGATTGGAAATAAGTCCACTCCGGCTGTCTCTGCCATAATACATACGCTCGTCGCACATTTTGTAAAATTGTCCGCAACGATTGCTGTCACTTCCTGTCCGGTCTGGGTCACTCCCTCTGAAACAACTCCATTATCCGCACAAAAGATCAGCAAACCTTTCTTTTTAATCTCAAAATCTGCTTCTCTTCGGATTCCTGCCATTCGGATCACAGCATCTTCCAGTTTTCCTAAGCTGAACAGTGGTTTTGCAACTGTTTTCCATCGTCTTTTTGCCTGTTCTTCATAGGATTTCTCCACCGGTTTTATCGTTTTGAATTTTTCAATCAATAATCTTTCATTTTCTTTCATCGACATCTTTTCATTTTTTGTCGCTTTTCTTTTATTATCTGCCATTGTTATGTCTGCTTTTCTTATTATTTTCTTCTGATCTATAGTTTGTCTTTCTAACTTCACAAGCCAGTTTTTTCGCATTTCCTGGAATTATTCTCCTATTTTATCATAATTTTTTTCATTCTGATATATAAAAAAGCAACGGAATCTGTCATATTTTCCTTGTAATTTTTCATTATTTGACATTTTTCTTTTTTCTTCTTGCATTTTTAATATGAAATCTTTCATTTTTCTCAGTTCTTTGTTAAAAAATTTACGGGATTTTTATTGATTTTCTTCACATAATATGTATAATTAAAAAAGGATATGAAAAGCTTGCATAAGCAGCATTTTATTCTATCATTAGAAAGAAAGAGGTATATGTAAGATGGCAAAAATTGATTTAAGTAAGTATGGCATTACTGGAACAACAGAAGTCGTATACAATCCTTCCTACGAATTATTATTCGAAGAAGAGACAAAACCGGAACTTGAAGGTTTTGAAAAGGGACAGGAAAGTGAACTCGGCGCTGTCAACGTTATGACAGGAGTTTACACAGGACGTTCTCCTAAAGATAAATTCATCGTTATGGATGAGAACTCCAAAGATACAGTTTGGTGGACATCTGATGAATACAAGAACGACAACCACCCAGCTACAGAAGAAGCTTGGGCAGCTGTTAAAGATATCGCAATCAAAGAGCTCTCTAACAAGAGACTTTTCGTTGTAGATGCATTCTGCGGTGCTAACAAAGATACTCGTATGGCAATCCGTTTTATCGTTGAAGTAGCTTGGCAGGCACATTTCGTAACAAATATGTTCATTCAGCCAACAGAGGAAGAACTTGAGAACTTCGAGCCAGATTTCGTTGTTTACAATGCTTCCAAAGCTAAAGTTGAGAACTACAAAGAGCTCGGACTTAACTCTGAGACAGCTGTACTTTTCAACATTACAAGCAAAGAGCAGGTTATCGTTAACACATGGTACGGCGGAGAGATGAAGAAAGGTATGTTCTCTATGATGAACTACTTCCTTCCACTTAAGGGAATTGCTTCCATGCACTGCTCAGCTAACACAGACCTCAGCGGAGAGAACACAGCAATCTTCTTCGGTCTTTCAGGAACAGGTAAGACAACACTTTCCACAGATCCTAAGAGACTCCTCATCGGTGATGACGAGCACGGCTGGGATGACAACGGAGTATTCAACTTCGAGGGTGGATGCTACGCTAAGGTTATCAACCTTGACAAAGAGTCTGAGCCAGACATCTACAATGCAATCGTTCGTGACGCTCTTCTTGAGAACGTTACACTTGACGAGAACGGAAAGATCGACTTTGCCGACAAGAGCGTAACAGAGAACACTCGTGTATCTTACCCGATCAACCACATTAAGAACATCGTTCGTCCAGTATCTTCTGCACCGGCAGCTAAGAATGTAATCTTCCTGTCTGCAGACGCTTTCGGAGTACTTCCTCCGGTATCTATCCTGACAGAGGATCAGACACAGTACTACTTCCTGTCTGGATTTACAGCAAAACTTGCTGGTACAGAGCGTGGAATTACAGAGCCTACACCAACATTCTCAGCTTGCTTCGGACAGGCATTCCTTGAGCTGCATCCTACAAAATATGCAGAGGAACTTGTTAAGAAGATGGAAGTTAGCGGAGCTAAGGCTTACCTTGTTAACACAGGATGGAACGGAACAGGAAAACGTATCTCCATTAAAGATACTCGTGGAATCATCGACGCTATCCTTAACGGAGCAATCAACAAAGCTCCTACAAAGACAATCCCATACTTCAACTTCGAAGTACCTACAGAGCTTGAGGGTGTTGACACAGGAATCCTTGATCCTCGTGACACATACGCTGACGCTGCTGAGTGGGATGTTAAGGCAAAAGACCTTGCTCAGAGATTCATCAAGAACTTCGTTAAATACGAAGGAAATGAAGCTGGTAAAGCACTTGTTGCTGCAGGTCCTCAGCTGTAAGATTGTTCTTGTATTCCAAAATTCTGGGATTGATAGAATAAATATGTAAATAGAAGCTGTGAAAGATGAAATTGCTTATCTTTCACAGCTTTTTCTTTTTGTTGACTTGATTTGCGGTTGCATTGATTTTGTTAAATTTCTTGGTTTTATCCAAAAATTATTGACTTCTTTTTCAAAAGTGATATCATAATGATATCAAATAAATTTCATTTTATTTCCAGAGGAGGAATCACTATGAATGAAAAAATATTATCAAATAAGAAAAACGGAATGGGAATGCTTCTGCTCTTTTGTCTGCTCTATCTGATTGCAATAGCAGGATGCGTTCTGTCCGCAATCGCACTGGAACATGAATTCTCAGCTCCACCGGTTATCGCTGGACTGGTTGTCAGCATTATCTGGCTGTGCGTCGGATGGGTTCCATTTCTTGGATTGAAGGTGCTGAAACCGCAGGAGGCCCTCGTTCTTACACTTTTCGGAAATTATATCGGTACACTGAAAGAAGCCGGATTCTATTTTGTCAATCCATTCTGTACTAGCGTAAACCCTGCTTCCAAGACAAAATTGAGTCAGAGTGGAGATGTTGATAACAATTCCAAGAAGGGAGCAAATCTTTCCAGTCTCCTGGGTGTTTCTACAACAGGAACCACTGAAGAGTCTTCAAGCAAAAAGATTTCTCTCAAGGTTATGACACTGAACAACTCCCGTCAGAAGATCAATGACTGTCTCGGAAATCCGATTGAAATTGGTATTGCCGTAACATGGCGTGTCGTAGATACTGCGAAAGCTGTCTTTAATGTTGATAATTACAAAGAATATCTCTCACTTCAGTGTGATGGTGCTCTTCGTAATATTGTCCGCATCTATCCATATGACACTGCTCCTGATGTCGATACAACCGGTGATGGAAAGGCTGATGAGGGAAGTCTCCGTGGCTCCAGTGAGATTGTTGCAGCGCGAATCCGTGAAGAAATTCAGACAAAAGTGACAGACGCAGGGCTTGAGATCATCGAAGCAAGAATCACATATCTTGCTTATGCACCGGAAATCGCTGCTGTCATGCTCCAGCGTCAGCAGGCTTCTGCTATCATTGATGCAAGAAAGATGATCGTAGACGGAGCAGTTGGCATGGTTGAAATGGCTTTGGATCAATTAAGTGAAAAAGAAGTGGTAGAACTGGATGAAGAACGTAAGGCTGCTATGGTATCCAATTTGCTCGTAGTTCTGTGTGGAAACCATGACACACAGCCGATCATTAATTCTGGAAGTCTGTACTAGAAATGGCTGAAAAAGATAATAAAAAGAAGCAGGTTCCTCTCCGTCTCTCCGCTAAACTGTATGACGCAATCGCAGCCTGGGCAGAAGATGATTTTCGTTCCGTAAACGGTCAGATTGAATATCTTCTGACTGAGTGCGTCAGGCAGCGGAAGAAAAATGGGAAATATGTTTCCGAACATTTGGACGAACCGATTGATCTGGATATTTCATAGAGCCTAAAAAACAGCAGCAGATGTTATTATAACGACATCTGTTGCTGTTTCTCTTTGTTCTATTCTCTGTAACCGCTTCTGCATTTTTCTACAAAACGCTCCGCAAATTCTTTACAAGATGGATAATACAAATGCGGATATCCCGCCACGAGATTCTCTTCCATATGTATGCATTCCCATTTTCTCTTTCCATCCGGCTTGACAGCAAGACAATCACTTCCACTATCTGTGCTATCCCAGTAATGAAACTCGTGTGCACGGATATTCTCACCCGGAAGAATCCAGCTGTCCGCTATACTCATCCGTTCTTTAAGCTCAGAAATCTGATCCTCATCAAGATTTCTCTGTAAATTCACATATCCAAATCGAACCAGTTTTCCTGTCGGAAAGGTTCTCCCTTTGATTCGCCCAACTAGTTTCCAGACATTTCCAGCGGTGTCTTCCATCTCTTCATGAAGATACATGAAACCACCACACTCTGCCAGACATGGGATTTTCTCCTGCATCAGCGCTTTTCGGATGGATGTAAGCATACTCTGATTTTCAGAAAGCTGTTTCCCATACAGTTCAGGATAACCTCCTCCGAGTATCAATCCACTGATATTATCCGGAAGTTTCTCATCCCGGAGTGGACTGAATTCTATCAGTTCACAGCCAAGGCTTTCTAATAGTTCAAGATTATCTTTGTAATAAAAACAGAAAACTTCGTCACGCGCCACTGCGATTCGAACTGGATCGTTCTTACTTTTTAAACTTCCAATCTTTTCCGATTCTTCTGAAACTTCTGCTTTCCATACTACTGCTTCACCGGCAATCTTTTCCAGCAATTCAAGATCCACTGTTTTTGCCAGAATTTCTCCCGCCTGTCTTACCTTCTCCTGCAGATTTTCCATTTCCTGCGGTGTTACAAGTCCCAGATGACGGCTTTCCAGATGAAAAGCTTCATTTTCCGGTATGTAACCGACAATTTTAATCTCGTCATGCCCGATTTGCACCAGTTCCGTTTCCAGCATAGCCTTTAATCTCGGATACAGCATAACAGACACACGATTAAGGAGAATTCCACGAATATTGCTATCCGGACGAAATTCAGCGATTCCTTTCACCACTGCTGCAAGTGTCATTGCTGCACCTCTCGCATTAATCACAAGGATCACTGGCAATCCTAGCGTCTGTGCGACATCATAAGAACTTCCTTTTACAGAATCAAGTGACATTCCGTCATAGAACCCCATAACGCCTTCGGTTATAGTAATATCTGCATCTTTCGTATGCCTTAGATATTCCTCTTTCAAAACTTCTTCTTCCGAGAAGAACAGATCCAGATTCTTAGAATCAACGCCAAGAACCTCCCTGTGGAACATCGGATCTATATAATCCGGGCCGCATTTACATGCAGATACACGCTTTCCCGTTTGTTTAAATGCAGACATCAGGCCACAGGCTGCAGCTGTCTTTCCACTATTACTGGAAACAGCAGACAATAAAACTCCTGGATTTTTTTCTGATTTTTGTTATTGCAAACACGCTCTTTCATTTTCTCACGATTCTCCTGTCTGTTTGTTTCCTTTTCTCTCATCTTATACCTGTGCAGGCTTTCTTCCACCTGCGGAAATAATATAAACCGGATTCTGTCCCATCATCATATGATATCTTCCAAGAACCTTTGATCTTGCTGCACTCACCTGTAGAATCTCCGCATCGGGAAGGATTCCCTCTTCCACAAGCCCCATCACTTCACTGACCGTTTCAAGTGAAATTGCATTAATCACGATTCGCACATCCGGATTTTTCCTCTGAAGTAATTGGACAATCTCTCGTAAGTTTCCCGAACTCCCGCCGATAAATGCATGTGTCGGTGTTTCCAGTTCCTCTAATGCCTGTGGCGCAAACCCTTCTATGATTCGCACTCCGTCTGTCCTAAATTTCTTCCGATTCTGATCGATCAGTTTCACTCCTTCCGGATTCTTCTCAATCGCATACACACGAATCTGCTCACCTGCACGTGCGATTTCTATAGAAACAGAACCTGTTCCGGCACCGATATCATATACAATGGCATCCTCTGTTAGTTCAAGCTCTGCTATACTGACAGAACGCACTTCCGACTTCGTCATCGGCACCTTTCCTCGAATAAACTCTTCGTCTTTCAAGTGCATACCTGCCGCTTTACAATAAGATGGGTTTTCTATAAGAACTGCGCAGAGTCCTTCAAAAATCTTCTGCCTCCATCTCACATAATTTGCCCGAAAGAATCTTTTCGTCCTCATAAGACATCCTCTGTCCTACATGGATGTGCACATCCTCCAGTCCATACTCTAGTAGTGTCTCATAGAAATGACGCCCCCGTGTCTTTTCCTCCGAGAAGAAGAAATGTCTTCGGATGTCTGTGGATTGTCTGAACAAAATTCATATCCTTCCCATGAAGACTCAGGATTTTTGCATCTTCCCATGAAACACCGACTTTCGATGCAAGATAAGAAAGTGAGGAAATCCCTGAATAAATCTCTATCTGATCAGAACATACTTCCGTCAATCGCTCTTTCAGTTTTTTCGCACCACTATAAAATCCTGTATCTCCCGAAAGAAGAATTCCTATTTTACTATGTTCTTTGTGCTCTTTTATATAAGATACAATCTCTTCTGTACGATATTCCTTAATAAAGACTCCTTCATTCCTGTTGTTTTTCTCACACTGACGCATACTTAATCCATTCATGCTACGAATCTTCTGTGCACTCGTAATCATTCGTTCTGCTCCGATCAGACAATCCGCCTCTTCTATCAATTGTCTGACTTCTTCTGTGATTACATCACCAGATCCCATTCCTATTCCCGCAAGTATAATTTGCTGTGATTTCATTTAAAGTTTATACCCCCTCGGTGTCACCATCCGCCCATTCAGTTCCATCGTTCTTGAATTTCCGATAAACACTGTTGTAAACATATCCACCTTTGTATCTCTAAGTTCTTTCAATGACAGAATCTGATATGTTTCTCCTTCACGTCCGATATTCTTCACATAACCGCAGATATTTCCCACATCTCTGTACTGAAGCAGTATATCACAGGCTTTCTGCAGATAATCTGCGCGCTTCTTACTTGACGGATTGTAAAGGCAGATGACAAAATCAGCCATTCCTGCCGCATGCAGACGTTTCTCAATCGTTTCCCACGGTGTCAGAAGATCGCTTAAGCTGATTACAGCAAAATCATGCATCAAAGGTGCGCCAAGCACTGCTGCCCCGCCGGATGCCGCTGTAATTCCCGGAACCACTTCAATCTGGATGGAAGGGTATTCTTTTCCTATCTCGAAGATCAATCCTGCCATTCCATACACTCCGGCATCTCCACTACAGATCATTGCAACGTCCTGACCTTTTTCTGCTTCTTCAAAAGCCATTCTGCAGCGTTCCGGTTCTTTCCGCATCGGAGTGCTCAAAAATATCTTATCAGGAAACTGCTCTTTCACAAGATCAATATAAACATTGTAACCAATCAAAACAGGGCAATGCCCCAATACTTTCTGTGCACGCACTGTCATCTGCTCTTCTGCTCCCGGTCCGAGTCCTACTACATATACTGTACTCATCTGTTCTGTTCCTCTGCTTCCTGTCTCATCTCTGTGCTTTGATTCTCTCCGGTTTGTCCTAATTCCTTCTTAGAACAGGATGCTTGTCTGAATTCTGTCGTAAATGTCGGATCATAAAGCTTTGATCTCTCATAAGTCCCGTCAAGCACTTCTCCGACTACGATCAGCGCTGTCTTGGTGACATCCGCCTCGCGTGCAGTCTGCTCCAGTGTTCCTACTGTGCAGCGAAGTACTTTCTGTTCCGGCCAGGTCGCTTTATAAACAATCGCTGCCGGTGTATCTTCGCTGTATCCGCCTTCGATCAATTCTGCTGAAAGTTCCTTTAACAGTCCTGTGCTCAAGAATAAAACCATCGTCGCCTGATGTGCCGCAAAGCTTCTGACTGACTCTTTCTCCGGCACTGGTGTCCTTCCCGCCATTCTCGTAATTACAACTGACTGGGAGATTCCCGGAAGTGTGTATTCCGCTTCCAGTGCTGCCGCAGCTCCGCAAAATGAACTAACGCCCGGACAATCTTCATATGGTATCTCAAGTTTCTTCAGTTCATCCATCTGCTCTCGGATCGCACCATAAAGGCAAGGATCTCCTGTATGCAGACGTACGATTTCTTTTCCGTCCCCATGGCCCTTCACCATCACTTCTAACACTTCTTCCAATGTCATCTTTGCACTATTATATATCTCACACTTTTCTTTACACAGTTTAAGTAATCCCGGGTTCACAAGAGAACCCGCATAGATCACGATGTCTGCTTCTTTCAAAAGTCTTTGTCCGCGTACTGTGATCAGATCTTCTGCTCCCGGACCTGCTCCTACAAATGTAATCATAATTCTTCCTGCCTTTTCTATCTTTTCCTGTCTTTTACAATTAGAAGGGAATAGTATCCCGCATCTTCTGAAATCTCTTCCACTGATCGGACAATACGTTCGTCGTCCATTCCACAGTTTTCTACAAGACAAATATCCTTACTGCTCCCCTGTAAAAACTCTTTTATCTGTCCCATCTTTTTCCCGGTCTTCATCAAAATCTTTGTTCCCGATAACTGCAGACCTTCTCCTGCCTCATAAGACCCCGGTAAAATATGGATCTGATCTTCCTGCTCTCCAAGTGGCTGATTCAGTCTTGCAGCTGCTGCACAAAAAGATGGGATTCCTGAAACTGTCTCAACCTGATAACCATCCTGTTCAATCATCTGCTCTATATACATACATGTAGAATAAACCGTTGGATCTCCCAGCGTCAGGAATGCCAGATTCCATCCTTTCTCAAGAAACTGCTCTATCACTTCTGCTCCCCGTGCATGAATCTTTCTCAGCTTTTCCTTATCTTTGATCATTGGCATTGGGAGAAAGAGAATCTGCTTTTCCTTAAGCTCTGAAACTGTCTGCACTGCAATCTGATAAGCTGTACAGCTTTCTAAATATTCTGCTGCTCTGTTTTCCATCTCATTTTGTTCTAGCAGTAGCGGCTCTGTCAATTCTCTATTTGAAACCGGAAGTACTATTACATCACAGTCCCTGATTGTTCGAACTGCTTTTAATGTCATTAATTCAGGATCTCCCGGTCCCACTCCGATTCCATAAAATTTTCCTGCTTGTTTCATCTATTCTCCTGTATCTTCTTTAACAACTCATCCGCATTTTCTGACTTTCCAAGAATGCCATCCTCTGTTGAAAATAAAATCACACCGATTTCCAATTCTTCTCCTGCTCTGTTCTTTAAGAAGAATTCAATACGTTTCATCACACTTTCCATCACCGGCTCAATCAACTTCTCCCTGCGCAGTATTTCCATTGCTTCCGTTGTATTGATACAATCCATGATTTCCCGCACAACTGCTGCATCTGCACCATTCATTGCTGCATGCACACCAAGTACTTCCATTCGACAATCTGCCTGTCTGGAATGCGTATTCATCACTCCTGCTGCCAGCTTGATAAACTTACCAATATGCCCGATCAAGAGAATACCTTTCATTCCAAGAAGCTTTGCATCCTCAATTGTCTCACCGACATAATTACTGCATTTTACTGAAAGTGCGGTATCCACATGCAGCTTTTTCCGTAAGAAGTCCATCCCATAATTTCCCGGGACAACATAACACCAATCTGTTCCATTTTCTTTTGAGCATCTTCATTTCCAGATAAATCGTATCCGTCAGTGCCTTCTCACTCATTGGTTCCACGATACCTGTTGTTCCTAAGATTGAGATTCCTCCCTCAATCCCCAGTCTTGGATTAAATGTCTTCTTCGCAACCTCTGCCCCTTCCGGCACGGATAGGCGCACTTGCAGATTTCCTGTATATTCATACTTCCTGCAAACTTCTTCCACTGCTTCACAGATCATTCTCCGCGGTACTTTGTTGATTGCTGCCTGACCGATTTTCTGTTCCAGTCCAGGCTTCGTTACCCGACCGATTCCAACACCACCATCCAGATTGATTTTCTCGGAAAGATCCACACTATTCTCCGAATTTATTTTACTCTTCTTCTCTACCTTTTGAACTGTTGCATAAACAAGTATTCCATTCGTCACATCCGGATCGTCTCCACTGTATTTTCGCACTGCACATGAAACTTCTGACTTCTTACGCATGATCTCTTCCAACTCAAGATACAGTTCAATGCCCTTCGGCGTCAGCAGTCTCACCTGGCGAATCTCTTCTCCCGACAATAACATCTCTGCTGCCGCTTTTTGCCGCCGCTGCCGCACAGCTTCCAGTCGTATATCCCATCTGAAGTCCCGATCTTGTTCTTCCGATTTCCTTCATCAATATTCAATCCCTTTTCTCGCGTAGATTCCCTGATCAAACGGATGCTTCACTTTCTTGATTTCCGATACATAGTCTGCAAGTTCAATAAGTTTTTCATCCGGATTACGCCCTGTCAGAACAATCTCCAGTTCTTTTGGTTTCTTCTCCAGGAACTCGATTGCTTCCTCCTTCGGAATCAAATCATACTTATACGCTGCCATAAACTCATCGATCACAAGCACATCATATCTTCCGGTAAGAATCTCCAGTTCAATCGCTCTCCAAAGCTGCAAGTAAGTTTCCCTTACTTCCTGCTTTTTCTCTTCGGAAAGATTTTTAAAAAAGCCATAAGACTTTTCAAGATGAAGTACTTTAATCTGAGAAATATCATCGAGAATCGCCAGTTCTCCGGAAGATTCATTTTTTAAAAACCGGGTAAATAAAACCTTAAGTCCACTTCCTGCAGCACGGACTGCAAGTCCAATTGCCGCTGATGTCTTTCCTTTTCCGTCTCCACAATAAATGTGTATCAATCCCTGTTCCATTTTCTCATCTCCTGTTCTGCTTCCTCTACCGACAAGCCTTCTTCTATCGGCCTTCCAATTACGAGAAGAACTGCACCTGCCTGCTCTGCTGCTTCAAGCTTTTCTGCAAATCCTCCATTCTTTCCGGATTCTTTTGTTACGAAATATTTTGCCTCTGTCTGATGAAGAAGTGCAAGATTCATTTCCCTGGAAAACGGGCCCTGCATTGCAATCAGATGCTTCCCTGAAAATCCGAGATCTATGCTCTGCATCACTGAAGGAAGTACGGAAAGTACTCTTGCATAGCACCGCTCTTTATAATTTGTCAAACGCGTATATTTATCCAGTTCTTTACTGCCTGTTGTTATCAGTATATTTCCCTGCGTCTGCTCGAGATAGTCCACGGCCTCTTCCACGCTATTCACACAGACTACAGAACTGTCACTCTTAGTAATCGCATTTGTTCTTTCACAAGCAAACTTTTCTGACCTGACTGCCTTTGCTTCTGTCAAAAAATCTCTTAAACATCGTAAATACTCTATTCCGCTGTTTTTACATGCCCGCTGTATATTTTCCGTCACTATAACTGCAAATGGATGCGTCGCATCTATGACAAGCCCAACCTGCTCTTTTTCAAAGAATATTTCCATCTCCTGCTGATCCATACGTCCGTGGATCACTCGAAGTTCTGATTTCTTATGCTTTTCTTTTCGCAACTGCAGATCATTTTCCAATAGTTCTTCCCCATATTCTGTCGCAGCACTTACGATACAGGGAATTCCTTTTTTAACGGCGTATTCTGCCAGCTGTCGTCCCTCTGTCGTACCGGCAAAAATAAGAATATTTTTCTTCATCAAATCACCCACATTTACATTTATTTAATAAACTTATCGATTGCCTCGTCAAGAGCACGGATTGTCTCCATATCATTCTGCTCAATAGCTTCCACAATACAATGATCTAGATGATTCTTCAAAATCACTTTTCCTGTATTATTGATCGCAGAACGAACTGCCGCAAGCTGGATCAGCACTTCACTGCAATCCTCATCGCGCTCCACCATTCGCTTCACTGCCTCAAGATGTCCGATTGCTCTGGATAAACGATTCATTACCTTCTTCTTTTCTTCTGCACTGTGTACATGACGGTGAACATGTCCTGTGCCGCCATGATCGTGATGATGTACATGTGACTCTGCCACCCCATCTCCGTTATGATGCACGTGGGTATATTCTGTTCCGTCCTCACGGAAATGCGTATGCTCTTTCATAATCATCCATCGAACCCTTTCTTTTTACTCTGTCACTGATTATAAAGCAAAAACACGTTTTCTTCAACTTGTTGGAACTTTCTTTCGTTTTAAAATTGAAGTGTTACTTCTGTCTCTGTCAATGCCACCGTCATCTGCTCTCTTATGCACTTGGGACACAGCAGTTCTCCGTCAGCATCTGCTGTCCGTGCGGCTCTCTCACACACATTGTCAACACCTGTCACCTGTTTCACAAACCGTGATGTGGCTGATACCTCTGTAATCTTCTCTAACTGTTCTGCCGGATAAGTTGCAAACGGTACTTTATATTTCTGCGCATAGGCCAAAATCGCAGGTTCTTCTTTCTTGAGATCAATCGATGCAATCTGTTTTAACTGCGTAGGTTCAAGTCCATACCCTTCCAGAACATCGTTTAGACCCTTTTCAAAAAGTTCTTTTGAAATCTGTTTTCTACAGCCTACTCCTGCCGTGATATTGATTGGATACAAAAGGAGAATGCATGGCTTACGCTCACATCCACATACATTATTCCTGACATCTCCCCACAGAGAACCCGCTAGGGATTCCACGAACTGTCTCCCTTCTTCTGCGGTCTTTGTGATCACGATCACAGGATGTTCCTCTGCAAAGGAGCACAATTCTTCCTGTGAACCACATAGTATAAGTTCTTTTAAACAGCTTTTCTGAAAATCTTCCTGTTCAAATACCAGTCCTTCACCGATCCACAGACCGACCTGCTTTCCATCCAGCACTGCTGCTGATATCTGCTTCGCTGCTTCACGCTCTGCAAAATACAGGTGATTCTTCTTTGCAAAAACATCTACTGCAAATTTTCCCTGAACATCTGTCGCTGTTGTCTGTACCGGAACTGCACCGGTCCATACTGCAAGCTGATTGGAAAGTTCTACCGCACCCCCGAGATGTCCTGACAGCAGTGGGATCACATACCCTGCTTTTTCATCCATGACTACGACCGCTGAATCAGTGAATTTATCCTTTACATAAGGCGCAATATATCTCACTGCAATTCCAACTGCACCAATAAAAGGAAGGATGTCTCTCCCCATCCTTCCCTGATCAGCTCTTTTGGATTCTCCGGAAACGGAAGAACGTCAGCGAATGCATATCCGGCAGGTGCATAGTTCTGACACGTAATCCCTTCGTTCCGGAACTGACTTCCAATTCTCTCACCAAGTCTTGTTCCTGCCTGTGTAAAACTTAATATAACAACCTTCACGTTCCATTCTCCCTTAATTCCTTGAAACTATTCTTCTGTCTCTTCTTTCACAGACTCTTCTACTGCATCCACTGCTTCTTCTGCGGCCTCAGTAACCGCCTCAACTGCTGCTTCCGCAGCCTCTGTAACGCTCTCTTCTGCTTCCTCTGCCTCTTCTCTTACTTCCTGAGCCAGATCATCCGCTTCAAAAATATCTTCTTCCTCTGTTACAGGTGATCCGCAGTATGGGCAGAAAGCCATATCTTTCGCAACCATCTTGCCACACCGTGTACACTCACACGCACCTTTGAGCCCTTCAATCTTATTCTCATACTCTTCTATGCTTTCCTTGCGGCTTGCAATTGCCTCGCACAGTCCCTTGGAAGCCTCATCCAGTTCTTCTCCATTCTCAAATCTGTCATAAATACTCTGACCAAGTTCCATCAGATCTTCTGCATTTCCTCTTGCAAGCTCTCTGATCTGCGCTTTTAATTTCTGTATCTCAATCGCATCTCCTGCCTTTGCTGTCACTGCCTCTGCTGTCTCGCTCAGACGTTTTCCTAAATCTTCAAAAAAATCTTTCATACTGAAATCTCCCTTCTTATCATTGCTGTATCATCTCAACCACCAGAAAGGTGATCTACAATTTCTCTTGGTCTTATTATATCGTATTCTTCCAGTTTTTGAAGTCATTTTCTATTATTTTTAGACTAATTTCATAAATAGAATCCTTCTTGCATATCCTTTCTACAACTCAACTCAGGAGTCATCTTATGAATGATCTTGAAACTTGCAGGGAACAGATACTCTCCGAAGATACACGCGACTTCATCAGTAATCCGCTGCGCACTCCACTGTTCAATGAACTTCTGAAAAAAGATCCATGTACCCAGGATGCCGGGCTTGGATATCAGTGCATTTACTTTTCCAAAGAACTTGTAGAGCCAATCTCTCTGGCGCGTTTTTCTTACAATTCCATTCCGAATTGTTTTGCTCCTGTCGCTATGGAGACATTGAACCAGACCGGCATCCTTCCCGTGCAGAACTATCCGGCACTTCAATTAAAAGGAAAAGGAGTTCTGATTGGATTTCTTGACAGCGGGATTGACTATCAAAACAAAGTTTTCCGCAATCTGGACGGTACCACGCGAATTGCGGCAATTTGGGATCAGACTATCCAAAGCGGAACTCCACCCAGAGACTTCTTCTACGGAAGTGAATACCGTAAGGAAGAGATTGATCTGGCACTTTCTTCTGATTCCCCACTGTCACAGATCCCTTCTGTCGATATCGACGGACATGGAACTTATATTGCCAGTCTCGCTGCCGGAAATGCTGACGCTGACGAACAGTTTCTGGGAGCCGCTCCGGAATCTACTCTCGCTGTTGTCAAATTAAAACAAGCGAAGCAATATCTGCGGGATTATTACTGCATCCCGGAAACAGCCGTCTGCTATCAGGAAACAGATCTGATCCTTGGATTAAAATATCTGAATGATCTGGCAGATGAACTGGGGCTTCCACTTGTCATGTGTATCACTATAGGCTCTAATCTTGGCGGTCATGTCGGCACGCTTCCGCTTCCCGCATTACTTGGCAGCTACAGTCTGATGCCCGACCGGATTGCTGTGGTTGGCACGGGAAATGAAGCAGACAAACGTCATCATTATTTCAATACGATCCAGTCAGAAAATGACCGTAAAACTGTAGAAATCCGAGTTGGTGAAAATGTATCCGGATTCACTTTAGAACTTTGGGTACTGATTCCCAATCTCTTCTCAATTTCAATTATTTCACCGTCCGGGGAAAATACATCCAAAATTCCATTTCATGTAGGCACAAGCGCCGACATTGATTTTCTCTTTGAAAAGACCCGCGTCTCTGTTGACTATCGGCTTCTGGTCGAAAAAGCAAGCTCTGAACTCATCTTCTTCCGTTTCCGTGCCCCGGCAGAAGGCATCTGGAAAATCATCGTAGAACCGACCCGCCTGATTAATGGTGATTTCCATATCTGGCTTCCTGTCACAGAATTTTTAGACGGAGAAGTCTATTTCCTTGAATCAGATCCTTACACGACTCTTACAAACCCGGCCAATGCCCCTAGTCCTCTGACGGTCTCCTATTACGACGGCAGCAATGGTGCAGTCGCCCAGGCATCCGGACGCGGCTATACAAGAACAAGCTTTAAGAATCCTTCCATCACTGCTCCCGGGATTAATATCAAAGGAGCTCTTCCAGGAGACCGTTTTGCCGTGCGCAGCGGCTCCTGCGCCGCAGCTGCTATTACCGCCGGGGCAGTCGCACTTATGTTAGAATGGCAGCTCTATGAACGCAAAATGCCCGGCATCGACGTATTCCAGATCAAAAGCCTTCTTATTCTTGGAGCCATCCGACCAGACAGTATGGAATACCCTAACCGTGAGTGGGGATACGGACAATTAAACCTCTATAACACATTTGAGGTCATGAGACAGCTTTAACTGTCCCATGACCTCAAAGTTTCTACAATATCTTTTATCGATTCTTTTCTCTTTTGTTCTATCTGTTATCTTCTCGATTCTCATAGTAGCTTGTAACCTTCTTAGCATCTTCTACCTGTGTTGACGGTCCTGTTCCAGGAGCGAACACTACTTTCAGAAGAATCGGTGTGATGACTGTTGTAATAACAACCACTACGATAACCGGTCCTAAGATGGAAGAACTCATAAGTCCGAGTGCGGAACCTTTACTTGCTACGATCAAGGCAACCTCACCACGGGAGATCATTCCCACTCCGATTCGTTTCGCCTGATAATTCTTGTAACCACAAATCTTTGCACCAAGTCCACAGCCGACTATCTTAGTAAGAACTGCCACAACTGTAAGAACAACTGCGAACATAATGATGGATACTGACATCTGTGGAAGGTTTACCTTCAGACCGATACTTGCGAAAAATACCGGTGACAGAAGCAGGTAAGACAACGTATCAAACTTAGACTCCAGATAAGTAGATCTCTGTACGTTGGAAATAATTAATCCTGCGATATATGCACCTGTAATATCTGCAACACCGAAAACTTCTTCTGCGATAAATGCCATAAGCAAGCAGAATACAAACGCAATAATCGTATGACGATGCAGTTCCTTCTCAGCTCCGTCAACCCATTTCTTATACATCTTATAGAAAATGAATCCGACAACACCTGAAAATGCGAAGAATCCAATGATCTTGATCAGAACCATTCCAAGCTTTACAGAATCATCTGCAAGACTTGTAACGATTGTCAGTGCGATAATACCGAGAACGTCATCAATGATCGCAGCACCAAGGATTGCATTTCCTGAACGGCTCTTCAATGCTCCTAATTCTTTCAATGTCTCTACTGTAATACTTACAGACGTTGCTGTGAGTACAACTCCAATAAAGACATTCTGAAGAACGATAGGGGATGACAGGTTACTTCCTGCCATACTCGGCCGGTTAAAGAACCACGCCACTGCATAACCGCCGATCAGCGGAACAATAACACCGCAAAGCGCAATAACAAAAGAAGCTTTTCCGCTTGCTTTCAGTTCCTTGATGTCCGTCTCCATACCTGCGGTAAACATCAGAACGATAACTCCGATCTCTGCGACTTCATGGATAAATGAAGTCTCTGCCAGAATTCCAAATCCTGCCGGTCCGAGGATCAATCCCGCCAGAAGTGCGCCAACAACCTGCGGCATCTGTACTCGTCTTGTTAATAGTCCAAGTAATTTTGTAGATATAAGAATAATTGCTAAATCCAGTAAGTATCTGTATGTGTCCATTTTTCTCTCTTCCTTTTTGTGATTTTTTTTAAACTAATTCCCCAATCAGTTTTCAGATTTTTGAACAAAACTTCTCTTTCTAAAATCTCACTTTATCCATCTAATCTCGGTACTGCCTGGCCTCTCAACTGAATAACCGGTCCGCCGGTACCTTCTATATAAGCTCTTGTAATTGTTACTTCTCCAATATTATCATCTTTCGGAATCTCATACATAATATCCAGCATAAATTCCTCAATGATCGCACGCAGTGCTCTGGCTCCGGTATCTTTCTCCATTGCCTTTTCTGCAATTGCTTCTAATGCGCTGTCATCAAACTCAAGCTTCACTTCGTCTAATGCCAGCAGCTTCTGATACTGTTTTAAAATTGCATTTTTCGGCTCTTTTAAGATCTTGACAAGCATCTCTTTGTCGAGACCCTTTAATGTAAATACAATCGGAAGACGTCCTAAGAACTCCGGGATCATACCGAATTTTCTTAAATCCTCAATTGTCACCTTAGAAAGCAGCTCTTCATCATGCTCGACTGTATCTTTCAGTTCTGCATTGAATCCCATCGACGTTTTCTTCTGCAGACGCTCTTTGATAATGTCTTCAAGATCCGGGAATGCACCTCCACAGATAAACAGAATATTCTTTGTATTCACTGTTGTGAGCGGAACCATTGCATTCTTGCTGTTTGCTCCTACCGGAACTTCAACTTCACTTCCCTCTAAGAGTTTGAGCATTCCCTGCTGCACAGATTCACCACTCACATCTCTCTGACTGGAAGTTTTTTCTTGGCAATCTTATCGATCTCATCGATAAAAATAATTCCCTGTTCCGCCCGCTCAACATCGTTGTCTGCTGCTGCAAGAAGCTTGGAAACAACACTTTCGATGTCATCACCGATATATCCTGCCTCTGTAAGAGATGTTGCATCTGTAATCGCCAACGGCACATCTAAAAGCTTCGCCAGTGTCTTAACCAGATATGTTTTACCACATCCTGTAGGCCCAATCATGAGCATATTTGATTTCTCTATCTCAATCTCATCCATTGTTCCTGTTGCTACACGTTTATAATGATTATAAACTGCAACAGAGATTGCTTTCTTTGCATACTCCTGTCCAACGATATATTCATCCAGACGTGCTTTGATCTTATGTGGTGCCGGAATCTTTTTAATATCCAGCTGCTTAAATTCTTTCGGCTCTTTCTTCTTCTTTTTGATCTTCTGTGCCTTTGGCTGCATATTTTCAAGATCAGAAAGATTCATAAAATGTACTCCCGGAATGTTCATCATGCTGCTTAGATCCATAGAACTATTGTTCATCATATCGAAGCTTCTCTGCATACAATCCGGACATACTGCGATATTATTCGGAAGCTCAACCATCTTCCCAGTCACACTCTCCGGGCGATGACAAATAAAACATATTCTCTCATATCCGTCATCATCTTTTTCAGAATGGTCAGAAGTTGTCACTTCTTTTTTTTCTTCTTCCCTGCCAGTGTCCTGTTTGTTGTCTTCCTTGTTTGTCTCTTCTTCATCTACAATGATAAAATCATTTTCTGACATAGGTTGTCCCTTTCTATCGTATGAACATCGCATCCCCAAAACTGAAGAAACGATATCTTTCTTTTACTGCCTCCTCATACGCTGCCATCACATGCTCTTTTCCGGCTAATGCAGAAACAAGCATGATCAGTGTAGATTCCGGCAGATGGAAGTTCGTGATCAACGCATCCAGAATCTTGAACTGATATCCCGGATAGATAAAGATTTCTGTCCAACCACTGCATTCTTTTAATCTTCCATTCTCATCGGCAGCGGATTCGATTGTTCTGCAGCTTGTTGTTCCGACACAGATCACACGATGTCCGTTCTCTTTTGTGCGATTAATCTTCTGTGCAGATTCCTCACTGATCATATAAAACTCGGAATGCATATGGTGATGCTCCACATCATCCACCTTCACCGGACGGAAGGTTCCAAGTCCGACGTGAAGTGTGACCGGCGCAATCTCCACACCTTTTGCACGAATCTCTTCAAGAAGCTCCGGTGTAAAATGAAGTCCTGCTGTCGGTGCTGCCGCTGAACCGGAATGTGCTGCATAGACAGTATTATATCTGTCCTTATCCTGAAGCTGATGTGTAATATACGGTGGAAGCGGCATCTGACCTAACTGATCCAGAATCTCCTCGAAGATTCCTTCGTATTCAAAATGGATCAGACGATTTCCTTCCTCCACTACATCCATAACTTCTCCGACAAGCAGGCCGTCTCCAAAACTGATTCTTGCCCCCGGTCTTGCCTTTTTCCCAGGCTTTACCAATGTCTCCCAGACATCATCTGCTCCTCGTTTCAGAAGCAGTACTTCAATCTTTGCTCCGGTGTCTTCCTTTGCTCCGATCAGTCTGGCCGGAATTACTTTCGTATCATTGATAACCAGACAATCGCCCGGATTCAGTTCATCGATAATCTCACGAAATACATGATGCTCTGTCTTCCCTGTCTCTTTATCAAGCATCATAAGGCGGGAGGAAGAGCGGTCCTCCAGAGGATCCTGTGCAATCAGTTCCTCCGGAAGATCATAATAAAAATCACTTGTTTTCAATGCTCTTACCCTCTCTTCTTACTTTCTCAGCTCAATACCAAGTTCTTCCAGACCGGAAAGAATGCGATCCATTGCTGCTGTGATCTCAGCTTCTTCCAGTGTCTTATCCTTTGCACGGAATACGATAGAATAAGCAACTGACTTGAATCCGGCTTTGATCTGAGCACCTTCATAGATGTCAAACAGGTTAAAGCTCTCTAAATGAGCGCCGCCCTTTTTCTCGATCACATCTTCGATCTGTCCAACAAGAATCTCTTTTGGAACAACCATACTGATATCTCTTGTCACTGCAGGATATTTAGCAATTCCTGTGTACTTTCTGTCAAATGTAGCATATGGGATGATTTCAGGCATATCCAGAACTGCAACATATGCACGCTCACCGATTCCATAAATATCAGCAACTTCCGGATGAACCTCTCCGAGATATCCAACTACTTTTCCGTCATAAATGATATTTGCCTGGCGTCCCGGGTGAAGGAATGACTTTCCTGCATTCGGATCGTATTTCTCTCTGCCCTTCATACCGATTTTCTCAAAGAACTCTTCCACTACACCTTTCATGTTGAAGAAATCTCCATCTCCATACATTCCAAGTGTAAACTGCATTCTCTCATCCGGAAGCTCTGTCAGTGGAAGCTCCTGCGGAATGTAAATATTACCCATCTCATACAGACGGACATTCTTGTTTCTTCTGTTGTAGTTTGTTGCAAGAGAAGTCAGCATACCGTTTAAGGATGTTGTACGCATGATACTGTAATCTTCTCCGAGCGGATTCATGATCGGAATTGCATTACGCAGTTCTGAGTCTTCCGGAAGAAGAAGCTTGTCAAATACCTTCGGGCTTTCAAAGGAATAAGACATTCCCTGGCTGAATCCACAGAACTCAGCAATATCACTTGCCACCTGCTCGATGCGAAGCTTAAACGGAAGCTTACCTGTTGTAGCCTCTCCGGATGGAAGTGTTGTTGGGATATTGTCATATCCGAAGAATCTTGCAACTTCCTCTGCAAGGTCAGCTAATCTGAACAGATCGTGACGGAATGTCGGTGCGATCACTTCTTTCGTCTCTGCATCATAATCAAGATCAATCTTCTTGAAGTATCCAAGCATCTCTTCCTCAGAAATATTTGTTCCAAGCATACGGTTGATCTTCTCTGCATCAAATGGAACACGTACAGGCTCTTTCTTCTTGCTGTATACGTCGATTGCTCCTCCGACAACTTCACCAGCTCCAAGCTCTTCTACAAGCTGACATGCACGGTTCAGTGCAGCCATTGCATTGTTCGGGTCAAGTCCCTTCTCGAATTTACCGGAAGCATCTGTACGAAGTCCGACACGCTTGCTGGATTTACGGATATTGACACCATCAAAGCATGCTGCCTCAAAAAGCATTGTCTTCGCGCCATCTGTGATCATAGAGTTCTCTCCACCCATGATTCCTGCGATTCCAACAGCCTTTTCCCCGTCACAGATCATAAGAACATCTTTATCCATTGTTCTTTCTTGTCCATCCAATGTAACGAATTTATCTCCATCCTGTGCATTCTTAACTACGATCTGATGTCCTGCAAGTGTGTCCAGATCGTAAGCATGCATCGGCTGTCCATACTCTTCCATTACATAATTTGTAATATCAACCAGGTTGTTGATCGGACGGATTCCAACAGATGAAAGTCTGCGCTGCAGCCACTTTGGTGATGGCTCGATCTTAATATTCTTAACAACTCTTGCACAGTATCTGGAACACAGATCTGTGTTCTCTACTGATACCTTCACATAGTCATTGACATCTTCATCATTTCCTGTCTCTGTCACAACCGGTGGTTTAAATTCTTTATTAAATGTAGCAGCTGCTTCACGTGCGATACCTACTACACTGTAGCAGTCTACACGGTTTGATGTGATCTCATATTCAAAAACAACATCATGAAGACCAAGAAGCTCTATCGCATCTGCTCCAACCTCTGTATCCTCCGGGAAAATGTAAATACCATTCTCCGGCTGTTCCGGATACATCTCCTTTGTAGAACCAAGTTCTTCGATAGAACACATCATTCCGTAACTTGCAACTCCACGAAGTTTTCCCTTCTTAATCTTGATTCCACCGGCAACTCTCTGTCCCGGCTCATGTCCGCCTGCAACACGTCCACCGTCTAATACGACCGGAAGCTTTGCTCCCTCAAACACATTTTTGGCACCTGTTACGATCTGAACTACCTCTGTACCGATATTTACCTGGCAAACTACCAGCTTATCCGCATCCGGGTGTTTTTCAATTTTCTCGATCTGACCAACAACGATCTTGTCAAGGTCTGCATCCAACTCCTTGAATCCTTCAACCTTTGTTCCTGTCAGAGTCATTGCATCTGTATATTCCTGCGCTGTCACGTCAAGATCCGGGACATACGCTTTGATCCATGATAATGAAGTATCCATTTTATATCTCCTTATTTCTATTTTTTGTTCTGTTCAAAATGGATGCTCTAAAATCCAACGGCTCTACGCCGTTGTCGCGCCGCATTCGCGTCGCTTGAAGATTTTATCGCACCGTTCGAACAGAAAAACAAATACTCACTTCGCTCGTGCTTGTTTTTCTGCTGTTCTCACTAGAACTGTTTCAAGAATCTGATGTCGTTCTCATATAATAAACGCATATCATCAATCTCGTATTTCAGAAGTGCGATACGCTCAAGTCCTACACCGAATGCAAATCCGTTGTACTCTTCCGGATCAATTCCGCACATCTCGAGAACGTGTGGATGAACCATACCACATCCAAGAATCTCGATCCAGCCTGATCCTTTACAGAAACGACATCCCTTGCCGCCACACTTAAAGCAGCTTACATCCACCTCTGCACTTGGCTCTGTAAATGGGAAATGATGTGGACGGAATTTTGTCTTTGTATCCGGTCCAAACAGCTCTTTTGCGAATACTTCAAGTGTTCCTTTCAAGTCAGCGAAGGAAATATTCTTGTCGATCACAAGACCTTCAATCTGATGGAAGGATGGTGAATGTGTTGCATCTACTTCGTCAGAACGGAATACACGTCCCGGTGCGATCATACGAATCGGAAGTTTTCCCTGTTCCATCACACGAGCCTGCACCGGAGATGTCTGTGTACGAAGTACAATATCCTTATTAATATAGAAAGTATCCTGCTCATCTTTTGCCGGGTGATCTGCCGGAATGTTCAGCTTCTCAAAGTTGTACAGATCATACTCAACTTCTGGTCCTTCTACAACTTCATATCCCATGCCTACGAAGATACGCTCTACTTCTTCCAGTGCGATTGTGTTCGGATGTCTATGTCCTACACTGTTCTTCTTAGATGGAAGTGTAACGTCTATTACTTCTGCTTTCAGCTTCTCCTCACGGATTGCTTTCTCCATTCTTGTCTTAGATTCCTCTAAGAGCCCCTCAATTGCTGCTCTCGTATCATTCACAAGCTGTCCAACCTTCGGACGTTCCTCCGGTGCAACATCTTTCATTCCTTTTAATACGGCTGTCAGTTCACCTTTTTTACCAAGAAACTTTACACGCACGTCATTGAGTTTCTCCGGAACGTCAGCCTCCTGAATTCTTGCGACTGCTTCCGCTTTAATCTGTTCCAGTCTTTCTTTCATCGTTTTCTCCTTTCTTAACTCACTTATCAGGGACGAACGTTTTCATAAAGAAAGACCTCATCCCAAAAGGGACGAGGTCTGAATCACTCGCGGTACCACCCTGATTCCTGCAGTCTGATCTACAGGCACTCTAAGTTGTGTAACGTACAACGTACGGCATTCTCTACTTATCACATCCGGACAAATCTGTTCTTCCAACTGTCTCTCAGATGCTTCCTTTCAAAAATGCAGCTCACGTGTGAATTTCGATCGCTATCTGAACTTAAGAGAACTTTCAGCCGACGATTCTCTCTCTCTGCAAGAAAACAGGTCTCTACTGTGCACGATCTTTGCTTTTCAAATCTAATAAACTTTTCATATTCTAAGTGAATTTACCTTAATTATTTTAACACAGCATTTCTTTTTGTCAAGTCTAAATGAACTCCTATAATAGTTTGTGTTTTTCCTATTTTCTGCTTTTAACTCCTTCTAAAATTGCATTGATTTCTCCCCCAAGCAGAATAATATACATACACGCATATAACCACAACATAACAAGAATGATTGTTGTAAAGCTTCCATACATATTGGTAAATCCTTTAAAGATATCCAAATAAACAGAAAAGATAAAGGACAGTACCATCCAGCCACACGCTGTAAAGAATGCACCCGGCAATTGTTTCCGTAGAGTCGTCTTTCCTTCCGCGCCACGGTTTGGAAGATACTTGTACACCAAATCCCAGAAGAAAGTCAGAAGTGGAAGTGTGAAATAAATCCTCAACTGTATAATCTTATGAATTGCTTTACTTATAAGCGGTGCATGTTCATAAACTACAACACTAATACTGTTACCGAATACGGAAAGCACCAATGAGAGCATGATTGCCACAAGGAACAAAAAAGTATACATACATGCTCTTGCGCGAAGGTAAAAATAATTTCTCGTCTCTGTGTTTTGATAAATGCAGTTCAATCCATATGTTACAGAAAGTACTCCTTTTCCCGCTGACCACAAAGCCACAAGGATTGTCAAAGGAATGATCGTACCGGAAGTCATATATACCTGATTCACAATGCTTTCAATCATTGGGCTGACTGTGGATGGAAATACTGGAAGTACAGCCTCCATCACATCCGCTTTCGTCACTGGTGTAAATTGTACCATTGTTAAAAGCAACATAAAGATAGGAATCAATGAAAGCACAAAGAAATATGCCGCCTGTGCTGCGAAAGCTCCCGTATGATGCGAACTCACGGTAGCTGCAATTCGCAATCCGCGCTCTTTTATCTTATTAAATTTCTCCATTTTCTTTAACTCCCCAGGTTAAATACTCAGGACGGCTTATATTTCTTCTCAGCCGTCACGAAATTGTTACTTCATGGATAATACCATAACTATTCTCAATATTCAAGCAAAAAAGAAAGACAGCTGAATCTCTTCAGCTGTCCCTTAACTTTATCTTTTGTCTAATCCCCAAAATGCCGTTCCCTGTATTTTGAGTCCTAGCCACAGCTAGGTGGGCAACCTCATCCTGCTTTTCTGCCGTCCACTGCAAAAACGGAGGCCTGGCATATTACTCAGTCTTATCGGAATCCCTTTTTAAATAATGTAGGTTCAAAATATCAGGGTTCTCGCACATTTCAGGTATTTCTTCTTTCTTAACCTATTGCTATTATACTCTATCCACATCATTTTTACAACTGTAAATATGTGGATTTTACATTTCTGTCAGCAAAAAGAAACGGAACTGACATTTTTAATAATATCTGTTTCTGAGATTTCTTGTATAAACACCGAACCAGATCAATACAATAAGGAAAATAATCATTGCAACTGTATCTACTATTGTCATTGTATGAACATAACAGTGAATCACATCGATCACTCCATAGATCACAGATACCAATCCAAAGGCAAAAAGTGCCGGAGCTGTTTTTGCTATATAAGCCTCTTTGTCCTTACATTTTTTATAAGTATAATCTTTTCCCAGAAGAATTGATGCATTGATCTCACCCTTTACCTTCATTATAACAAAGGAATACAATGCGTAAATTCCACAACATAGAACGAAAATACCTATAAATCCCCACATGCTGTTATCCATTTTTTACACCCAAGAATATTTTTTACTGTCTCTTTCATCTGATCTGCGTCACACTCTGTTGTATGACGAACCTCTGCATCACGGATTTCTTTGATTGCATTTGGAATCGGGAAGCCTGATACTTTCTCAAGCTCATCGATCAGTGCGAAATCTTCCATCTCATCATACTTTGGATCAATTGCTGTCATAACGTTGCGTACGAACTTGTACGGACTTGCTGTTGAAGCAACCAGACACTTCTTTTCATCCTGTGTATCTTTACGATACTGTGCACATACATGTGCAGCAACTGCTGTATGAGTATCCATCACATATCCTGTCTTCTGATATGTGTCATGGATCGTCTCTTTCACTTCTTCTTCTGTCGCAAATCCTCCGACAAAGTCTTTCAGACCTTCCTTCATCTCAGCTGTGATCTCATACACACCTTTTTCTTTCAGCTGTGTCATGAGCTCTACATCCTTCTGTGCATCCTGTCCTGCGATTGTGTAGATCAGACGCTCCAGATTGCTGGAGATCAGAATATCCATGGACGGTGAAGATGTCAGAATGAACTCTCTGTTTCTGTCATAGACACCTGTCTGGAAGAAATCAAAGAGAACCTTGTTATCATTAGAAGCACAGATCAGTTTTGCGATCGGCACGCCCATCTGTTTTGCATAATATGCAGCAAGGATATTTCCAAAGTTTCCTGTCGGAACTGTAACATTGATTTCCTCGCCTGCCTGGATCTCTTCATTCTCAAGCAGCTTTGCATAAGCATATACATAATAAACAACCTGTGGAACAAGACGTCCGATATTGATGGAGTTTGCTGATGAGAACTGATATCCCTTCGCATCTAATTCTGCTGCCAGCTCCTTGTCCTCGAAGATTGCCTTCACACCGCTCTGTGCGTTATCAAAGTTACCATGGATTGCTACAACAGAAGTATTTTCTCCCCTCTGTGTCACCATCTGTAATTCCTGAACGTGGCTTACGCCTCCCTTTGGATAGAACACGATGATCTTTGTTCCCGGAACATCTGCAAAACCTGCAAGTGCAGCCTTACCTGTATCTCCGGAAGTTGCTGTCAGGATCACGATATCATTTTTCACCTGGTTCTTTCTTGCGGAAGTGATCATCAGATGCGGCAGGATAGAAAGTGCCATATCTTTAAATGCGATCGTTGCTCCATGGAACAGTTCCAGATGATAAGTATCTCCCACCTTCACAAGTGGTGCGATCACTTCTGTATCAAACTTTGAATCATAAGCACTGTTGATGCAGTGTTTCAGTTCTTCTTCTGTAAAATCTGTAAAGAACTGTTTCATAACTGCATAAGCTGTCTCCTGATATGACATGTCTTTAAGTTCATCCATTGTTACATCCAGCTTCGGAACGGATACAGGAACAAACAGTCCTCCATCATCAGCCAGTCCCTTTAAGATGGCCTGTGAAGCTGTAACAGTCTTGTCTGAATTTCTGGTGCTTTTGTATAATAGATTCATCCTTACATCCCTCTTTTATTTTGATTTCTTACTTATAGTTTCCAGTGAAAATCACTCTTGTCTGCAAGTATAACACAACTTTTCTTATACCACAAGGAAATATGTTATTTTTGCTTTTTTAAGTTACCACTTTAATTTGTTGTAGTCTTTCTGCTCTGTGGAAGGAAAATAATTGCCAATATTCCACATACTCCCATCAGAAGTGGATAATACAGATTTGGAATGATCTGAAGTGGTGTCAGTCCAGTCAATGTTGCTGCTGACAGAAGCTGTGCTCCATATGGAATGATACCTTGTCCTACAGATGTAAACATATCCAAAAGTGAGGCTGATCTTCTCGGATCAACATCAAACTCTTCACTGATTTCTTTTGCGATTGGACCTGTCATAACAATGGCAACCGTATTATTCGCTGTACATGCATCAACAAAAAGCGCAAGAAGTGCGATTCCGAACTCTGCTCCTCTTCTTCCATTAATATTGCTCTTGATCAAATTCAGAATGAACTGAATTCCACCATGCTCTTTAACCAGTGATACGATACATGCTACAATGATAGAAATAACTGTGATATCATACATTGATGTTACACCACTTCCTACCACCTGGAACATCTCAGAAAGTGCAATATGTCCCATGCTTACGCCTACAATCAGGGAAATCACAATTCCACTGATCAATACAACAAATACATTAATTCCAATAAGTGCTCCAAGAAGAACTACCATATACGGAAGAACTTCCCAAAGGCTGTAATTAAGATTCTCTTCAAGCTGGAAGCTCATATTTCTTGTTGCCAGCCAGAAGATTAAAACTGTAATAATTGCTGCCGGAAGAACGATAAAGAAGTTCGCTTTGAACTTATCTTTCATCTCACAGCCCTGTGTCTTAACTGCTGCGATCGTTGTGTCAGAGATCATAGAAAGGTTGTCTCCAAACATAGCTCCACACACAACTGCTCCAATACAGATACTAAGTGCGAATCCGGTTTTTTCACTGATTCCGACTGCGATCGGTGCGAGTGCTGCGATTGTTCCCATGGAAGTTCCCATAGAAACCGAAATGAAACATCCGATCAGGAACAAACCTGCAACTGCAAAATGCGCCGGGATCAATGACAATCCTAAATTGACTGTACTGTCTACTCCGCCTGCTGCTGTAACCGCACCGGAAAATCCTCCTGCGCAGAGGAAGATCAAACTCATTGTGATGATATTTTCCTCACCAACGCCTTTCGCAATTACTTCAATCTTCTTGTTAAAACTCAATTCTTTATTCTGCAAAAATGCAACAAACAATGCGATCAAAAAAGCTACAATTGCCGGCATCGCATAAAAATCCTGGAACACAATTCCCGCGACCGAGAAAAATAATTAAAAATACTCCAATTGGAAGCAGCGCTATCGCTCTTCCCTTATTTTCCTTTTCCATAAGGCCCTCCTCTTACTACCATTTCATAAAATATTTGCGTGATCTATCCTCTCTCAATGCCTCAATTTCTGTCTCTGGTCTAGCACGCGTAAAAGGCAGTGACGATTTTGGTACTGCCACTGCCTTTTTCTATTTTCTTATTTTGCTGCGATATATCCTTTTGCTGTCAATGCCTCTGCACAGAGAACTGCTCCACCTGCTGCACCTCTTACTGTATTATGAGACAGTCCGATGAACTTGTAATCGAACATTGTATCTTCTCTCAGACGTCCGATAGATACGCCCATTCCGCGCTCGTAGTTCACATCCTCTGTTACCTGTGGACGGTTGTCCTCCTCAAGATACTGGATAAACTGCTTCGGAGCACTCGGAAGTTCTGCTTCCTGTGGGAATCCCTTGAATGTAACCAACTTCTCGATCAGCTGCTCTTTTGTAGGCTTCTTCTCAAAGTTGATGAATACTGCAGCTGTATGTCCATTCAGAACCGGTACACGCACGCACTGACATGTAATCTTCGGAAGTTCTGCTTTCACGATCTCTCCGTTCTCTACTTTACCAAGTACACGAAGCGGCTCCTGCTCACTCTTTTCTTCCTCTCCACCGATAAATGGGATGATGTTTCCAACCATTTCCGGCCAGTCTTTAAATGTCTTACCTGCTCCGGAGATTGCCTGGTATGTTGTAACAACCAGCTCTTTTGGTCCGAACTCTTTCCATGCTGCAAGGCAAGGTGCATAGCTCTGGATTGAGCAGTTTGGTTTTACTGCAATGAATCCGCGTGTTGTTCCAAGACGTTTCTTCTGATCTTTGATCACTTCAAAATGATCTGCATTGATCTCCGGTACTACCATCGGTACATCCGGTGTCCAGCGGTGTGCACTATTGTTAGATACAACCGGTGTCTCTGTCTTCGCATACGCTTCTTCAATTGCTTTGATCTCGTCTTTAGACATATCCACTGCACTGAATACAAAATCAACTGTAGATGCTACATGCTCTACATCATTTACATTCAGGACTACCAGCTTCTTAACTGCTTCTGGCATCGGTGTATCCATTTTCCAACGGTCACCTACTGCTTCTTCATATGTCTTACCTGCGGAACGCGGGCTTGCTGCTACTGTTACAACTTCAAACCATGGATGATTCTCAAGCAGAGAAATAAATCTCTGTCCTACCATACCTGTTGCTCCAAGGATACCTACTCTTAATTTCTGCTCCATTGTTTTCTTCTCCCTTTTCTTCTTATTTTCTATTTTTCTATCCAAACATTCTCTTTCAATTCTCTTTATATAATGAAAGAAAGCATTCCGTTATTTTTGTTCTCTGTAATGATTCATTACTCTGTCACAAGATAAGCTTCTTCGATAGCGATCACTTTCTCCATTGCCGCTTTTCCCGGTGCACCGATCGTATTTCTCATCTCCACACAGGTCTTCATGCTGATTGCGTCATAAATATCTTCTTCAAACACCGGTGAAATCGCTTTGAATTCTTCCATTGTCATATCATCCAGTGCTTTCTTATGCTCAATACAGTACAGTACGAGCTGTCCCACGATTCCATGTGCATCACGGAACGGAACTCCATGATTCACCAGATAATCTGCTGCGTCTGTCGCATTGGTAAATCCATGCTTCGCACTCTCTTCCATGCGTACATTATTAAACTTCATTGTCTTAAGCATTCCTGTAAAGAGTGCCAGACATCCTTTTGTTGTATCTATTGCGTCGAATACGAGTTCTTTGTCTTCCTGCATGTCTTTATTATAAGCAAGCGGAATTCCCTTCATCGTTGTCAGAAGAGAAGTCAATGCTCCGTAAACTCTTCCAGTCTTACCACGGACAAGCTCCGCAATATCCGGATTCTTCTTCTGTGGCATGATACTGCTTCCTGTACTGTAAGCATCATCAATATCCACAAACTGATATTCGTTGGAATTCCAGATGATCACTTCCTCTGAGAATCTGCTCAGATGCATCATCACAGTTGACATTGCTGACAAAAGCTCGATCAGGTAATCTCTGTCAGATACAGAATCCATACTGTTCAGTGTCGGCCCAGCAAAGTCCAAAAGCTCTGCTGTGTACTCTCTGTCAAGCGGATAAGTTGTTCCGGCAAGTGCTCCGGCTCCCAGCGGACAGTAATTCATTCTCTTATAAATATCTTTCATTCTGGATCTGTCACGCTTGAACATCTCGAAATAAGCCCCCATATGGTGTGCAAGTGTGATCGGCTGTGCCTTCTGAAGATGTGTGAATCCCGGCATGTAAGTTTCGACATTCTCTTTCATCAGTTTCAGAAGAACTTCCAAAATCTCTTTAAGAAGTGCATCTAACTCAATAATCTCATCTCTTGTATAAAGTCTCATATCCAGTGCAACCTGGTCGTTTCTGCTTCTTCCTGTATGCAGCTTCTTTCCTGCATCTCCAATCCGGTCGATCAGATTCGCCTCAACAAAGCTGTGAATATCTTCATATTTATCTGTAATCTCAAGTGTTCCGTTTTCCACATCCTCACGGATTCCGTTCAGTCCGTCAATGATCTGTTTCTTCTCATCCTCAGTCAGAATCCCCTGCTTTGCAAGCATTGTCACATGTGCAATACTTCCGCGGATATCCTGCTCATAGAATCTCTTGTCGAAAGAGATGGATGTGTTAAAATTATAAACCAGCTGATCTGTCTCTTTTGTAAAACGACCGCCCCATAACTGTGCCATCTGTCTTTCCCCTTTTCTATTATATCGTATTTGCCCATTAGTTTATCACACTAAAGTGTCAAATGTCTACTACAAACTTGCAAAATATACCTGATTTCGACGAATTCTGTAGATTTTTTCTTATTTTCTGCTATTTTAATCACTTCTTCCGTCATTTCACACACATTTTTCTGCCTGACGTGCTTTATAGGAGAACTCACATCCACAATAATCCTGACGGTAAAGACCATAGATCCCGGACAGTTCGATGGATCTCTTATATCCGTTCTTCTTCTTGAAATCAGAAAGCAGATATTGTACACCATATTCTTCACCAACACGTTGTCCGATCTCATTCAACTTCTGCGCATTCTTCATCGGACTTATACTAAGTGTTGTTGTAAAATAGTCAAATTCTCCGGCTGCTGCAATTTCTGCGGATTCCTTCAGACGAAGTTCATAGCATCCCATGCATCTGGAACCGCCCTCTCTCACTTCTTCCAGCCCTTTTGCCATCTCATAAAACCGGTCGCGATCATATTTACCAGCTAAAAATGATACCGGATGCCGGAAATGCATCTCTTCAATCAATTTCTGCTGTTCCAGAATGCGCTTTGTGTATTCACTTTCCGGATAAATATTCGGATTATAATAAAACACGGTGATTTTAAAATACTTTGATAAATACTCTAATACATAACTACTGCACGGTGCGCAGCAACTATGCAGTAAAAGAGTTGGTACTCTTTCTTCCTTTTCCAGTCTTGTCAGAAGCTTCTCCAGCTCTTTCTGATAATTGATTTTCTGTAAATTCATTTTCATCATTCTCCTATATCTTTGTTCCAGATCAATCATTCCTTTTTCTAAAACGCCTGACATGTTCATTGATTCACTCTCAGGATTATTTTTACATATCATAACATTAACTACTACTGAAATGGAGTCTTCAATGAATTCTCTTCTGGAACTTCATAACATATATTATTCTTATCACACATTGGACGCAGAAACAAGGGCTTTATCTGATCTTTCCTTTTCCGTGCAACCTGGAACCTTCACAGCAGTTGTCGGTCCTTCCGGATGCGGCAAATCTACACTTCTTTCCCTGATCTGTGGATTGATGAAGCCAGATGCAGGAGAAATCCTGTTAAATGGTATCCCTCTCAAGGAAAATTCCCCCCTGATTGGCTATATGCTCCAACACGATCATTTACTGGACTGGCGCAGTATTTACCGGAATGTCACCCTCGGTCCGGAAATCTGCGGCACACTAAAATACTGCAACCAAAAAACGTGCGTATGAGCTTCTCGAACAATATGGTTTAAAACAATTTGCTTCTGCACGTCCCTCCCAGCTTTCCGGAGGAATGCGCCAGCGTGCCGCCCTGATTCGGACTCTGCTGCCTGATCCGCAACTCTTACTGCTTGATGAGCCCTTTTCCGCTCTGGATTATCAGACCAGGCTGACCGTCAGCGACGACATCGGCCAGATTATCCGACAGAGTGGAAAGACCGCACTTCTTGTCACTCATGATCTATCGGAAGCAGTCAGCCTTTCCGACCGGGTCATTGTCCTCACCAACCGTCCTGCCAAAGTCCGTTGCGAAATTCCGATTTTCTTTAAATTAGAACAAGACACACCTTTAAATCGGCGGAATGCACCTGAATTCAAACACTACTTTAATCAAATCTGGAAGGAGCTAAACCATGACAACTGAGCATCTTCGTTTTCTCAAAAAATTCCGCAGACGCCGACGGATGGTCGTCTTTCTACGGATTCTGATTCTTTTCTTATTCCTGTTACAATGGGAAATCTGTGCCGATACCGGAGTTGTTGATTCCTTTATCTTCAGCAGCCCTTCCCGTATCATAACCTGTTTCTGAAAATGACAGAGGATGGTTCTGTCTTTCACCATATTGGAATCACCCTGTATGAGACACTTGTCAGCTTTCTTCTGGTCACACTTACCAGCATTCTGATTGCAATCCTCCTCTGGTGTTTCCATGGACTTTCCGAAATTCTTGACCCTTACATGGTTGTCCTAAATAGCCTGCCAAAATCTGCCTTGGCGCCCTTACTTATTGTCTGGCTGGGTGCCAATACCACAACCATTGTTGTTGCCGGAATGTCCGTTGCAATTTTCGGAAGTATCCTGAACCTCTACACCAGTTTTTCTACGATCGACCAGGAAAAAATTCGTCTGATCTACACACTACATGGAAAACGCAGGCATGCGCTGACCAAGGTGGTTCTTCCTGGTTCCATTCCGGCAATCATCAGTAATATGAAAGTCAATATTGGACTTTGTCTTGTCGGAGTTATCATCGGTGAATTTCTAGCCGCAAGAAGCGGACTTGGATACCTGATCATCTATTCCAGCCAGGTATTTAAACTTGACTGGCTTCTGATGAGTATCTGCATTCTATGTATCATTGCAGTGCTATTGTATGCGATAATTGGTCTGATAGAAAAGTGGTATCTGAAAAAGACGGGGTGACAGTATTGATCTGTCATCCCGTCTTTTTCATTATTCAAAACTTCCTGTCGGTCCAGTAACAAGAATCAATAAATGCTGTATCACTGTACTTCTTTTATTATCTTCCGAATCACATTGACATCTTCTTCTAATTCATCCGCAATCTGCTCAAGTGATTTTTGCTTCTGCAGTTTTCTCTTTACTTTTTCCTTTAACAGATCATCCCTTCCCTGCTGGATTCCTCGCTTCATTCCATCTCTTACGCCATCGTCATACATTTCTTGAATTGCTTCACACATATTGATTATCTCCTCCTCATTCTCGGTCTCACCTGGTATCTGTTTCATATTTAAAAATGCCTTCATCGCCTGACTTGTCTCATGGTCAACCTTTTGAAAGAATTTCTTATTTTCATTAACATAGTTTCTTAATCCATCCTTATCTTTTCTATATTTTAGCATAGTTAGTATCACTTGTAAATCCTCAGAGAACCGCTCTATTTCCTCTAAGCGTTCTGCATCTACCAGATTAATCCTATAATTTGGAAGATATTTTTCAAGAATTGCTTTTTCTTTTTCCGTTCCTTCTAATCGAAACATGTCATATAAGTCCACCGGCCCGTCCCACGGCTCTGATCCATAATAAAATACGAGCGAAATAATCGGCGTTAATCGATCTGTTCTTCGAAAACGAGATAAGTATTCTCCAGCTGTAAGATGTTCTAACGGCTGTCCTGTTTTTTTAGCCTGCCTTCGGCCCTCTGTAAAACGTTCCCAGTTATTTCGAATCTGTGTTTCATAATCCATTCCGTCATAAAGCATCACTTTATGTGGCATAGCATAATGAATCTTATCTTGTGCTTCATTCGCAAGAAGTACAAGCGTCGCCTGGTTCTTCCATCGCATAATAATGTCTCGGTATTTCTTCATACTTTTCGTTTTTCCTACTCTGTTTTTCACATTAACAGATGAGACTGGATTTACCTCTTCTAAATCTTCAGCCAATATCACATTCTCTCCACCATAAATCACACCATTAAATAAATTTGCGAATCGATTTTTTTCACTTAGCCAGATATTGACATTAACATCTGCTTTTCCCATAGACAGTTCCTCCCTGGTTTTTATTCTTTTGTTTTTAAATCATCAAAAATGGAATCTCTTGCTGATATAGCCTTGAAAATGAGATATTGTTATCTCTTCGATAACATGTTCAGACAAATGAAATATAGAAATATATGTCTGAGATTTTGATGTGGATTAACTATAGCAAAATAAACTGCTGCTGTCAATGATAAAAATCGACCTGGATCCATAGGAATCAAAACAACAATTCAAAAATCCAGGCCATTCACTATTTATTCATTTTTCAGAAACATTCTCCCTGAAAATGCTATGTGCGCTCTCTCATAAAACTCGCACTCAACCGGGCAGATTGGGTGATACAATGGATCAGCTACTACGATCTGAGCGTTTTTCAGGGCGTTTTCCATCTCTTCTTCACCAGACACTTTTAAATCCTGACTTCCAATCAGTCCATCCGTTTCCTCTAATGGACAAAGAACCTTTGTTTTATAGTGATATTCTTTTTCAATTAAAGCTGCAAGAGATGTTGTTGTAACCGGCTCACCGATCAGAGTAACTATTTGTGATTTCCAATCTTCTATAGCTGTATTCTTTTCCCATTCTTTTCGATCTTCCAATGCCGGCATAGGTATTTTCTTTTCCAAAGCTTCACTGATTCTCTCTGCATATTCTTTATAAGGGGTTCCGATCACATAAGGGGTTCCAAACTTTTCTTTTAACGCTTTTGCTGCCCGCAGCCCAACTGCTGACACGACAAGGTTGATCTCTGCATTTCCTGCTTTTACAAGATCTCCCAAACTGTCTCCCATCGCCCAGGTTGAAAGGATCTCCCATCCACATTTCTCCAGATTATTTTTAATTCTTCTACTCTGGGAAATGGACCAAAATCTAGTGGTGTTGCTCCAAGCAGGTTTACTGTCCGTTTTGCATAGTTTCCTCTTGCTTCCTTTTCTGTAACAAATCTTTTTGCAATTTCTTCGAATGCGATTCCTGCTCCATATACATAATCATGCATTCCATTTGTCGGCACTGCAAAGGATGGTATTCCTGTTTCAATTTCCAGCACTTTCGCCAGTGCCGGAAAATCGGTTCCATTCATAAATGGAATCGGTGAACTGACAAGTGCGATAAATTTCGGATGAAATTCACGTGCTGCTTCTTTGATATCTGATAAAAATTTTTCGTCATTTCCCATGACCGCATCAATCTCTGTCAGACCTGAATAAAAATCAGGCTATCCTGATCGTACCAGCGAATTTCATCATGTGTATTATAGGTAGAATTGCAGCCGGATGGATCGTGCATCACGACCATGCCTCCCAACTCATAAAGTGCAGAACAGACACCTGATACATCTGAAGTATAAATCGGTATGATTCGATATGATTGTCTCATATGCAGCTTGTGCACCCCCATCCTTTTCTTACGATCATTGTTTTCGGATCTTTTTCATTCAAAAATGCTTCTTCCATAAGTTCCGCTGTCCTTCGGATTCCGTCAAATCCTTGCAGGCTGGCTCCCTGAACCAGATTTACAAAGTAATGACTTCCTGTAGACCACGCTGCTTTCTGACCGATTGCAAGTGTCTTTTCCGAAGGATGCGCTTCATGCAGTACACGCATCTTTGCATGAACTGTCGCACGAAGTTCCAGTTTTGGTGCATTTACTTTCAGCCATTCAAATACTTCTTTTTCTTCCGAACTTATACTGTCCAGAAAAACGGTCTTTACGTTAAATCCATGTATCAGCAAAAGCCTGGCCAGTCCAAGTGGACGCGGATGGAAAGTATAATCAATCGTAATTGGAGCATTTCCAATAATTTGTTTTGCATGATTTAACGCTTCTTCGCAAAGTGCGATTTTCTTTCCATCCATTCACTTAGAATCTGCTTTCCTTCCACTCCCAAAGAATTCCACAGAGTCTCTTCTTCGCTTCTGATTTCTTCATAATCAAAACTAAGTGGCAGATAAAGAAATGCTCTTCTTAATCTTTCTGCCAGTGTTTCAACCCCGTACTTTCCAGATGGATAACAACAGAGAAATGTTCCCGCATTTCCCAATTCTTCATACTCTTCCCATGTGCTGCAATCTTGCAATTCTCTGACTTTATATCCTGCTATAGCTAGCAATTCCTTTAAATCACAGCTTAGATCTAACGCAAAGTCACTCCCCAATATGGAAATCTGTTTTGTATCCATTTTATTCCGATCGGGATTCAGTGGTTCATACATTGCTTTTCGAAGCTTTTGATCCGGTGTTGGTCCATGTTTTTGCATAATTGGATCCATATAGCATCTCAAAAATCTGATTTCTGGAAATCGTTGCTCCAGTTCCCTGTAAATCCGCTCCAGATCGCATCCGAGAAAATGATGAAGGCATACTGTAAACAGAAGAACTGCCTTCGGCATTTTCTGTCCCGTCTTTTCCTCGCGTTCTTTTAGTTTTCTTAAAATATCTGCCGTTCCTTCAATCGTCACATCTTCCAGATTTCCGCTTAACAGGTTCTGCTCCTCTACGATCACAAAGGAAAATCTATCTTCTTCACACATCTCTGCTGCAGTAAGCACAACGCCCCGCATACAGTTGTCCGCACAGACATAAATCTGATGTGCTTCCGGAATCAGCATTCCGGTATGAACGATATTCCAACAGCCATGTGCCGGTGAATTAAATTCCAGCCCTTGTGGGAACGGAATTGGATAGGATGCGTCTTTTATGCTGACAACCGCATCTTTCTCACTGATCGGCCAGGCTGATTCCCCAACTTTTCTAAGCATTTGACACCTCTTGTTTTTCTCTCACTTTCATCAGGATTGCTTTGGCAAGTATACGATATTCTTCTGCCATTTCACTTTCCGGAAATGCTTCAAGAACGGTCTTTTTCTGTTCTTCTGCCTGCTGAACAAGATCACTTCTTGTCAAAGTTCCTACGATACTTGTATGAAAATCTTCCGCCAGTTCTTCTACTTTCTCCTCCTCACGCGGGACATTTCTTCGATTCAGGATCAGCCCTCCCAGTGTGGCATATCCGCGATTCTTAAAGTTTTCTACCGCCATAGCAATATTCGCACCTGCATGAATCGCCATATTTTCTCCAGATGTAACAATAAAGATCTTGTCTGCATACCCATTTCGCATCGGCATAGAAAATCCACCACAGACAACATCTCCGAGCACATCATAAAGCACTACATCCGGCTGGTATTTCTCATATGCACCTGTCTCTTCGAGTTTTTCCAGTGCAGTTATGATTCCGCGTCCTGCGCACCCAAGTCCCGGTGTCGGGCCGCCTGCTTCTACGCAGACAATTCCTTTGTATCCAATTTTCACAATATCTTCCAGTTTCAGGTTCTTTTTCTTTTCCTGATACATATGAAGTACGGTTGGAACTTCTTCTCCATGTCGGAGCAGAATCGTTGAATCTGCCTTTGGGTCACATCCAATCTGAAGAACCTTTAATCCCTGCTCAGCCAGTGCTGCTGCCACATTGGAGACTGTCGTCGACTTTCCGATTCCACCTTTTCCATATACTGCAATTTTAATCATTCTGTGCCTCCGCTTTTGTAATGATGTTTGAATAGGCAGTCTTCGCTGACACACCTTTGAGTCTTCCGATCTTTCCGGAAAGGCTGCTGATCATATCCTGCGGTGCATCAATTGCAATACTGATGATGTTAATTCCCTTTTCCCTGTATGGGATCCCCATACGCCCGATAATATAATTTCCGGCTTCATGAAGAAGATCATTCAGTGTAACGATCGCTTCCGGATTTTCCACAATTATGGAGATTACTGCTACTCTTGTATCCATTTTGACTCCTTTCCGCATTTTGTTATATCGCTCTCTTCCGTTCCTCATGCTACAGCTCAATTCCGCTTGCGCTCCATTTCGCTGTATCGCTCTCTTCCGTTCCTCATGCTACAGCTCAATTCCGCTTGCGCTTCATTTCGCTGTATTGCTCTCTTCTGTTCCTCATGCTACAGCTAATTCCGCTCACGCTCCATTTCGCTGTATGGCGTTCGCCATATGGAGAAAGTTGTCTCTTCTTGCTTATGCAAGCTAGCTTGCAGCGCATGAAGAGACAACTTTCTCCGCATTTCGGAACTGGTTTAGCATATTCTAGGCAACAACTCTCCACCTGGCTGTGGGAGGAGGGACTGGGTTCCGATTTCTGTCATACGGATAACTTTGCCTGGGTTTTCTTCTGTGATTGTTCCGATGATTGCTGCATTTTGAGAGTATGGACACTGGTGAAGTGTCTCTACGATCTTTTCTGCCTGTTCTGCCGGAGCAATGATCACCATTGTTCCTTCGCAGGCAAGATAAAGTGGTTCAAGTCCAAGCATTCCACAGACTCCCTGCACCTCGGTAGCTACCGGGATTTTTGCTGCATCAATCTGTACTCCAACCTGGCTCTGTCCTGCAATCTCGTATAATACAGTTCCGACACCGCCTCTTGTCGCATCACGGATCACATGAAGTTCATGTGTCGTGTCCATAACAGCCTCCACCGTCTTCCAAAGTGGGGCGCAATCGCTCTTCACATCTGCCTCGATTCCGAAATCTTCTCTCGCAAGAAGGATCGTACATCCATGTCGGCCGATATCTCCGGTTACGATAACTGCATCTCCTGGCTTCGCAAGTTCTCCGCCAACCTGTACGCCATCTTCAATTTGTCCCATTCCGGTTGTTGTGATAAAGACTCCGTCTACCTGTCCTTTTCCGGCGACCTTGGTGTCTCCTGATACGATGCGAACACCTGCTTCTTTCGCTGTTTTAGCCATTGCCTCCGCAATCTGCTCCAGTTTCTCCATTGGGAATCCTTCTTCAATCACAAATGCACAAGTCAGATATAATGGTTTTGCCCCCATACAGGCCAGGTCATTTACTGTTCCGCAGATAGACAGTTTTCCAATATTTCCTCCCGGGAAAAATGCCGGAGATACGATAAATCCATCTGTTGACACTGCCATTTTCCCAACCGGCGGATTTAATACGGCTGCATCATCTGCTGTCAGATCCGGATTTGCAAAATGTGCTGCAAATACTTTGTCGATCAGTTCTGAAGTCTGTTTTCCGCCTGCTCCGTGTGCCATTGTAACTGTCTGGCTTTCTATTTTTTCGCTCATATTATTTCCTCTTTTTCCGTCACTGTTCACAGTAACCATTTCTATTTTCTTCTATACTCCGTACATGAAATAAGCGGAACACGCACCTTCATTTGAAACCATGCATGCTCCTACCGGATGCTGCGGTGTACAGACTTTTCCAAATACTTTGCAATCTGATGGCTTACATTTTCCCTGTAAAACATCTCCGCAACGACAAGCCGGATTTGCTCTTCCTTCCATTTCCGGAATCTGATATTTCACTCTTGCATCAAACATTTCCCACTCTTTACGAAGCTTCATTCCGGAATCTGGAATCACTCCAAGACCACGCCATTCACTGTCGCAGGATTCCATCAGTTCATCTACAAGACGCTGTGCCTCTTTGCTTCCTTCTGCTGTTACTACTCTTGGATAACAGTTTACAAAAAATGAGGTTCCTTCCTGGTAACGTTTCAATGAAACAGCCAATGCTGTCAGCAGTTCTTTGGCAGTAAATCCAGCCACTACTCCACTGACTCTCTCTTTCGTCAGAGATTCGCACAATGCCGTTCCGGTAATTGCATTTACATGCCCCGGATAAAGGAACACATCTGCACTTCCTTTTAATGCTTCATAGGCTCCCGGCATCGTCTTATTTGCCGTCAGAATAGAATAATTCTCTAGTCGTTCTTCTTTCGCTTTCTTTACTGATAAGCAAGAAGATGGGGTTGTTGTCTCAAAACCGACCGACAAAAACACAACTTGTTCCTTTGGATGTGACTTCGCATATTTTTCTGCATCTGCCGGTGAATAAACAATCTGGATCTTTGCGCCCTTTTCTCTCGCTCCCGCAAGACTCATCTTTGTTCCCGGTACACGGACAAGATCGCCAAAAGTACAGACTGTCACACCTGCTTGAAGTGCAAGCCACACTGCCTCATCAATAAACCCAACCGGTGTCACACAGACCGGACATCCCGGTCCTGAGATCAGTTCCACCTGCTTTGGAAGTAATTTGCGGATTCCAAGGCGAAAGATCTCATGTGTATGTGTTCCGCACACTTCCATAATGCGAACCGGAGGTCCATCATATTGCTCGATGATTTCCCTCGCTGTTTTTCTTTGTTTCTCATTTCTTTCAGATGTTTGATTTTTTGTTCTATCCTGCATCATCATTTATTTCTTTTCACCCCACTGTTCACTGCTCTATAGCAGTTCTTCCATAAGCTGATCTGTCTCTTCGTCATCTTCTTCTGTAATCTTTGCAATTGCGACTCCGGCGTGCACCATCACGTAATCGCCTGGCTCCAGATCTTCTAATAACTCTGAGGACACTTCCCTTTTCGCACCACCTGCATCTACCACTGCTGTTCCGTCACTGATGCGAACTACTTTAGCTGATAATCCTACACACATATTCCTTATTCCTTCCTACTATCTTTTATAAAATCGGAGACTTCTCTCCATACTCATGATTCATTCCATACAATGCCTGACCGAGTGCAATCCCTCCATCATTCGGTGGAATCAGCTGATGTGTCAGTACACAAAAACCATTTGCAGTTAATCCCTCTTCTGTCAGACGAAGGAGTAATGCATTTTGAAAAACCCCGCCACTAAGCGCTACTGTCCGGCATCCGGTTTTCTCTTTAGCATGGATACATGCTGTGACAATCTGCTCTGCAAGTCCTTTGTGGAATTCATATGCCGCTTTTTCTATTACTTCGCGTTCTGATGTATCTTCTGCTATATTTACATCCGTGCTTGTAACTATTTCTACTGCTGTTTTCACTAATCTGCTCGTCTGAAGAAGTTCTCTTCCGTCGTCTGCTGATTCAGTTAAACACTTCTGCCCGTCTAAGACATTTATTTTCTTCTCACCAGATCTTTTTTCATAAGCTTCTGCTGCGAATTCCAATGCCATGGAGGCTTCTCCTTCAAAAGAAGATTTCTTTCGAATTCCAAGTATCGCACTGATTCCATCAAATAATCTTCCTGCACTGGTTGACTCTACCGCATTGATCTTTCTCTCAAGCATCGCAAGCTGAACTTTCGCTTCTTTTTCCTCACAAAGACCAAGTTTCTGAATGATCTGCATCGCCTCATCTTTTGATTCAGACATTTGCCAGATTAATGAAACTGCGATACGCCATCCTTCTTTTGCTGAAAGATCGCCTCCGGCCTGTAAAAATGGTTCGATACTTCCGATTCTCTGGAAACCGTCAAGATCTGCCAGAAGAAGTTCTCCACCCCAGATGGTTCCGTCCGTTCCATATCCTGTTCCGTCAAAGGATACTCCGATCACCTGTTCCATCCAGTCATTCTCTGCCATACAGGATAAGATGTGTGCATAATGATGCTGCACTTTCAAAACAGGAAGTCCCAGTTCTTCCGCAACCACCGTCGAATTATATTTGGGATGCATATCGCAGACGACAACGCCTGGTTCCACTTCTAACAATGTTTCCATCCGCTGTATTGTCTCTTTCAATGCATTTACCGTTCTTAAATCTTCCAAGTCCCCCACATAAGCCGAAGGATAAAATCTACTATCCACACCGATACAGAATGTATTTTTCAATTCTCCGCCGACAGCTAATACCTGTCCTTTCCATTTTCCTGACGTCTGGATCGGAAGTGGTGCATATCCCCTTGATCTGCGAATCATATATGGTCTGTTTTTATAGAAATCCATCACGGAATCATCTGCTCTCACACGAATTTTTCGATTGTGAGACAAGATGCAGTCACAAAATTCCGAAAGCTCTTCGAGTGCTTCCTCATCCGATCTGCAGATTGGCGCACCGGATACATTTCCACTGGTCATTACGAGAAAGTCCGGCATCTTGATTCCATCCGGATATTGAAATAGAAGTAACTGCACCGGCGCATATGGAAGCATCACTCCTACTTTTGGATTGCCCGGAGCGACAGATGAACACAGCTGCTTCGTTTCTATCTCTTTCCTCACCAAAAGAAGAATCGGCTTCTGATGTCCAGTGAGAATTTCTTCCTGCTCCTTACTCAACTCACAGACACTTTGCACTACCTCAAGATTTCTTGCCATCACTGCAAACGGTTTCGCCGGGCGGCGTTTTCTCTTTCTTAACAGTTCCACTGCTGCCTCATTTGATGCATCGCAGCAAAGATGAAATCCTCCGATTCCCTTCACTGCTACGATTCCGCCTTCGGAAATCACTCTTCTTGCTTCCGTAATTGCATCAGAACCTTTCCTGTCTATCGTTCTATCAGAAGTTTTGATCAAATAAACTTCCGGTCCGCACGCATTACAACAAACCGGCTGCGCATCGTATCTTCTGCTTTCCGGATTGTAATATTCTGCCTCACATTCCGGACACATCGGAAATTCTTTCATACTCGTACGCTCTCTGTCATATGGAAGAGCATCCAGAATCGTAAGCCGCGGACCACAACACGTACAATTAATAAACGGATGTAAGTATCTGCGATCCTTGGGATCATACAATTCTTCCTTGCATTCCTCACAGATTGCAATATCCGGAGAAATAAAGATCTCTCCTTTTGTCTTCTCGCTTTCTATGATAGAAAAATCCGGATATTTTCCTTTGTATCCAGTATTTCTTCTGAAACTTTAAGAATCGCTGCACGTTTTGGCGGACAGGTACGAACTTTCTTAATAAACAGATTCACTGCCGTCTCGCTTCCCTGTGCGAAGATTTCAACATAAGGTCCACGATTACTGACACTTCCTCTGATCTTACAGGAATCTGCATGTCGGCTGACGGTCGGACGGAATCCTACTCCCTGTACAATTCCATAGACACGGATTTTCTTCGTTATCTCCTTCTCCATAGACTTTTTCCTCCCGTTATGACTCCTGCAGTTTTTCCTGAGACTGCAAAATGCCGTACATTAACAAATGTTCCTTTGAATCCCGGTACCAGGCCTCTCATATTTTCATCTGCAAAGACAATGTCATAGTTCCCATTTTGAACAAGCTTACAATAATCCATCTCTTCTTTCAGTGAAAGATCTCCTTCTTCTGAAAGCTCGGATTTCATCATAAACCAGCTTGCCACCGTAACTTCTGTATTCTGTTCATCACTTCTTGTACGAATTTCTTGTCTGATGGCATTTGCAATCACCTGCTGATGAATGATCAGTATCTTTTTCCTTTCATAACCAAGTTCAGGTATCAATTCATCTACGAATGGATATCCCACTTCATACGGTGTGCCAAACTCTTTTTCCAGATATTTTGCTGTCTCAAGTGCCGCCGGTGCTACAACCAGATTCTTATCTGCCAAGCCTGCTGTCTTTACTTTATCAATACCTGCTCTCATTCCATAGCAAATATAATGCGTATTCTCATTTTCTGATTTCCGGAACTTCTCTTCTACATGCAAGTCACTGACATCATGTGGCGTCAGACCGAGAACTCCGATTTTCATCTTTTTAGAAGAATCGTCTTCTTCTGAAACTTCCTTCTGTGATGCTACGTCTTTTCCTGCAAATGTCTTGAATAAAGTCAGCCATGCCTTCTCTTCTCCCACATCATACAGTTCCATTCCGTTCGTATCTACAGTCAGAATCGGAAGATTTGTCTTCTTCTCGCACATTCTCTGCAATGCTCTATAATCCGTTGCGATCACAGCCGGAACCGGAGTACCGATCACCGCTGCAAAATTTGCATCTATCTTCTCTGCTGCATCCGCTAGCTTCGCAACAAGCCTGTCATCTCTTCCAAGGATTGCATCCATGTCTCGCAAACCTGCACTGAAGATCGCACTGCGCTCTCCAAACCAACGTGGCTCATCGAATCCGCACACATTTCCTGTACATCCTCCCGCATCGCATATGACAAGGATTCCTCCCAGTTCATAGAAAACGGACGCTGCACCTGACTGATCCGGTGCAAATGGAGTCAGTCCTTTCCAAAGACCACGTACATGAACATCTTCATCCTTTGCAGCCACTTCTTCTTTGAACAACGTTTCTTGACTCTGCTCTGCAATTGCTTCTTGTGATTTAGAACCGATCACTTCCACCTGTTTCTGCAAAACATTACCTTCTGCCTGTTCTGTCACAGCCAGTTCAAGCGCCTCAAACAGTCTTCTCACGCCTGCATATCCGAAAGGCTGTCTCTCTTCATTCCAATGGATTCCTTTTGTGTTCGGATGATAATAACAGGCATCCTTTCCGATTGTCAGTGTCACGCCACTTTCCGTTGGATCATAATAGAGCATCGTCGGTTCCATATTGGAAAAAATCTTTGTCTGCGGACTTAACTTTTTCAACTGTCTGATATAAATAAAGTTCTCCCCAGTAATCGTTCCGTAGATTTCTGCTACTTTAAATCCATATTTCACCAATGCTAATGATAATTCAAACGGATCTGCGTTTGCACATTCCCCAATAGCAAATACCGGGTCCGGACAGACTTCACGGAACCTCTCAATTGCTTCCTGTGCCTGTTTTTTCTGTTCCTCTGCATGGAATTCTATTCCAAGTGCTGCGCCAAATGCCTGATATTGGCTTCCAATCTTATCAATCTGATAAAGTCTGCGCAGTTCGATAAATGGAATCTTTAATCTGTCATGAAAATCCTCTGCTGCAAATCGTGCCTCCGGGTGAAGAACAAGATTAAAATTCGCCTCAGACATTTTCTTATATTCTTCAAAATCTTCACATCTCGAAATCTCATGAATCGTTTTCACACCTGCCTCTTGAAGCAGTGTATATAATTCACAGTCATCTACGAGTGGTGAAAAGTATCCGAGCAGATTTACTACATTTCCTTTTTTATGTCCTGGTTCAAGAAGTGAATACAGAGACTGTCTCACATGAACCATTGGTGGTTTTCGTCCCTCTCGTGTCAATGCATACATATAACATGGACGCACCGGAAGTCCGGCTTTTTCTTCCGCTTTTCTACAGACACGTTCCATATCTGTTCCAAGAAGGGCATCCACACAGGTAATACAGATCATCACAACGGATGGTTTCTTCTCAAGACTTTCACAGATTGATGCAACTGCTTTCGGGATCTTCTTTAGATGACGCCCTGTTACAATATCAGTCTCATCCATGCAAAGGTAAAAGAAACGGTTATTATATTCTTTCATTGAACTGATCATGGACGTATTTCTTCCACAGCACCCCGGTGCCACGATCAGCATGATCGATCCCGGCACTGCAAGTCCTGCTCTTTTCACTCCGAACCCTTCTGCCCCTGGAGAGTTAAAGGCAAGCGTAGCCGGCGAACTATAGATTAAATGTTCCCCTGACTGAAACTGTTTTGGAAGATTATCCTTTCCTCTTTGTTCCAGTTCTTCCGCTGTACAAAAATATGCTTTCTTCATATATTTTCCCTCGACTTATATTTTATCTCACACGTTCTGTTTCATCCTCTAACAGCTTTTCTGCCAGTTCAAAGAATCTCTTACTGATCTCAGAATCTGCGTCGCCTTCGATCACAGTCTTCCCCTGATCTTCCCAGCGTATAATCTCGTCACTCCTTGGGATCTCACCAACAATAGGAATCTGTTTTTCTTCAGCAAATGCCTGTACCTTTTCAGTCTCATTTTCCACATTTCTATGATTCAGAATCAATCCAAAGATTCTTGCATAACTGCGGTCTTCAAAATTGCGCACTGCGCTGAAAATATTGTTAGCCGCATACAATGCCATCTTTTCTCCGGATGTAACGATCACAACCTTCTCTGCATATCCTTCCCGGATCGGTGCTGCGAATCCGCCACAGACAACATCCCCAAGCACATCATACAGAACAACATCCGGTTTGTATGTCTCAAACAACCGCAAGTCTTCTAATAACTGAAATGTCGCTATGATTCCGCGTCCTGCACATCCAAGTCCCGGTGTCGGTCCCCCTGTCTCAATACAGAGCACACCGCCAAATCCTTCCTTTGCGATCTGATTTAATTCTTCCGGCTCCTCATCCTCTTCTCTCATATAATTCATTACCGGACGAAGTGGCTCACCACCTAACAGATTGATTGTTGAATCTGCTTTCGGATCACATCCGATCTGTATCACGCGCTTCCCCATAGCGGCAAATGCTGCTGCCAGATTCGATGTAATCGTGGACTTTCCAATCCCACCTTTTCCGTAAATTGCTACCTTTAACATATTGCTGATCCTCCCATTTTATTTCCCTGGTAAAGAGAAAGACCCCTTCTTCCCCAACGGAAAAAGAGTCTGTTAAAATCACAAAATATTTTTTTGTCTAAACGCTTCTTTACAACTATTCCCGCTCGGTATCTCTTACTTCCTTGCCGTCAGAGTCTATATTCTATTCAAAATCCATGTCTTTATTGCTATGAGATATCTCTCTGCTGCATTCAGATTGAAACGTATTCTTTCCGTTTGGAACAGTTGTAAATCTCTTGCAAAACCATTAGTTAAATTATAACTTATCACGAATAGAATAGCAATGAATTTCTGGTTATTTCAGCGTTTTTCATTTCACAATATTGTTATTATTTTATCCAACAAATTTACTCCAATATCCCTGCACAAAGATAAATAATACGATCAATGGCAGAATATAGGATACATAGAATCTGGCCCACCCCGGGAACTTGATTCCACTTCCTGCATTAGCTTCTTTCTGGAACTTATCCCAGCCCCAACCATAGCGGCTTGTACAGAACAGAAGGTAGATCAGACTTCCGATTGGAAGCAGGTTATTACTTACAATAAAGTCCTCAAGGTCCTGAATATTGCTTCCTGCTCCCAGAGGCATGAAGCCGCTCCATATGTTGAATCCAAAAATACATGGAAGGGAAAGTACAATGATCGCGATCAGATTTCCCACAACCGCCTTTGTTCTTGAACAATTTGTTAAATCCATCACAAATGCGATCAGATTTTCAAACACGGCAATGATCGTAGAGCATGCTGCGAAAAGCATGCAAAGGAAGAAAATTGTTCCCCAGATTCTTCCACCACTCATTGCATTGAAAATGTTCGGAAGTGTGATAAAGATCAGACTCGGACCGCTGTCCGGCTGGACATTAAATGCAAAGCAGGCCGGAAAAATAATAAATCCAGCGATCAATGCAACTAATGTATCCAGAACTGTTACGCAGACTGCTTCTCCTGTCAGAGTTCTTTCTTTTCCGATATAACTTCCAAAGATCGCGATCGCACCGATTCCAAGACTTAATGTAAAGAATGCCTGTCCCATCGCTGCAAAAATAACTTCTTTCAATCCTGATTCTGCTGCTTTCTTAAAATCAGGAAGAAGATAGAACTCCAGTCCTTTCTCTGCTCCCGGCAATGTCACGGAACGCACTGCAAGAATGATCATCAACACGAAAAGGAGGATCATCATTTTCTTTGTGATCTGCTCCACACCTTTCTGAAGTCCCATACAGACGATTCCAAAGCACAGCACAACAACAAGGATCATACAGATTGTCATTGTAACAGGCTGTCCAAGAAGTGATGTAAATACTCCGGTCACACCATCCGCATCAAGTCCTTTAAACTCTCCGATTGCCATCTTTCCTGTATATAGAAGAAGCCATCCGCCGATTGTTGTGTAGAACATCATTAAAAGATAGTTTCCACCGATTCCAAACCATTTATACCAGTGCCACTTTGTTCCCAGTGGTTCCAGACGGTCAAAGGATAGTGCAATACTTGCCTGACTTCCACGACCCACTGCGAATTCCATTACCATGATTGGCAATCCCAACAGAACAAGAAACAGCAGATAGATCAGAACAAATGCTGCTCCTCCATACTTTCCTGTAATATACGGAAAACGCCAAACATTTCCCAAGCCAATGGCACATCCCGCTGAGATCAGGATAAATCCCAGACGTGAGCCAAATTTCTCTCGTTTCATTTCTTAGTTGTCCTCTCTTCCTTCTTTAGTGTCATAAAATGCTGTAACTGAACTTACAACCATTCGATAAGCCATCTCTGCTGCATATTCCGGTGTTTCCTTTTCGCCTGTTTCCAACCATGTTTTCACAAAACCAAGACAACCGTTCAGGCAATAAGAATAAAAATATTTCATTTCACCTGTTTTCTCCGGTACAAGAGCTGCAAGTGACTCCCGGCTCTTTTCCTCTAAAAGCTGCTCTAACTTATGTACAAAACCAATATCCCCATGTGGTCCTACAAGTGCGCTTGCAATTTGACGATTTTCATCAAGCACATGAAATAAATCCTGAATAAAATAGTAAACGGTATCTTTTCCCGGATCAATTGGATGTTCACGGATTGCGCGCTGCATCTCTTCCATCATTTCATTTTCAACTTCTGCAAGCAGCCCCGGTATATCAGAATAATGCAGATAAAAGGTAGAACGATTGATATCCACCGCATCTACCAATTCTTTTACCGTAATCTCTCTGATACTCTTCTCCCTCATCAATTGAGCAAGACCTGTTTTAAGCTGACTTTTTGTCTTTCTGACTCTGCGATCTGTCTTCTTCTGCATCTTCTCTTCCCCCTTTATAACTCACAGTACTCCTGACCAACAACTCTCTACTTTGTTTCTATGTTACTGTTCACACGATGTGCGACCAGCAACGCATCTCGCCATTTTAAATCGCCTTTGGCGATGGGGCGAGATGCATTCAAGTCAAAACACGCATCCTCCGTGTCAATCAGCGGAGTGATTGACACGGGAGTGAACAGTAACGTTTCTATGGCTTAAATGAATGATTTTGTTCACCTGCTAGACATTTTTCAATCTTTCGTCTATTATTAGACATATCCAGTGTTGATTAATGGTTGTAAATTAGTTTCTACATTAATATAATACTTTTTGACATGAAAATCAACATTGTATCTATTACTAGAAATATTTTTAAGAAAAGGAGTTTTATCCATGAGAAACGCATTTCGGATTTTTCGCCGCGATATGAAACGCCTGCTCCGTAATCCGGCAGCAATACTTGTTTTGATCGGAGTATCTATTCTCCCCTCACTCTACGCATGGTTTAATATCGCAGCAAATATCGATCCTTATGCCAATACTTCCGGCATCAAGGTAGCAGTAGCAAATCTGGACACCGATGCCACACATGATGATCTGACGATCAATGCCGGCAGCCAGATTATTGACCAACTAAAGGAAAACGACCAGTTAGGATGGACGTTTGTTCCCAAAGATGCTGCTATTGAAGGAGTCAAATCCGGTAAATATTATGCAGCAATCATTATTCCGCAAGATTTTAGCGAATCCCTGCTAAGTGTCCTGTCCGGAAAGATCGAAACTCCGGAACTTAAATACTATATCAATGAAAAACTCAATGCAATTGCGCCAAAGATCACCAGTTCAGGTGCAAGCACGATCCAGACACAGGTTAATAACACATTTTCCTCTGTTGCATCTGAGACAATTGCCGAGATTTTAAAGGATTCTGTATTCAACATTTCCGACTCTGTTGATTCAACAAATGCAGAGATTAATGATCTGCTTACAAAAGCAAATAATAATATCAAAGAATACGAACAGCTTCTAGAAAAATTCAGTAAAGACTCATCCAATACCTCAAAGCTGATAGAAAATGCAAAAGATGCATCTACATCTTTAGGAGATGTAGCAACATCCGGAGCAAATGCATTGTCCAGTGCTGACTCTGTCATGAATACGACACGTTCTTCTGCCGGAGATTTTTCTTCCGCACTTTCTAAGTCCCTCTCTGACGGAGAACTTTTACTTGGTCAGGCAAGCAGCTCAGCATCCACAGGACTGACAGAACTTGCTACCGCAGCCGGAAAGATCAACACTTCTGTCAGTGATGCGCTTGGTTATGCAAACTCAGTCAATGAACTGAATGCAGATATTCTTAAAAAAATGCAGGAACTTGCCAATAAGTTTCCGGGAACGATCGGAGATCAGATCAATGCACAGATTTCTGCCCTGCAAACTCAGAACCAGTCAAATCAGGAATTGATCAATAGTCTTCAGACTGGAAATAATGGAATCAAAGATGCGATTGATACAACAACTGCAACACAGGAACAGCTTACTTCTCTGACAAAAGAAAGTATCAATAACTTACATACTTTCCGTTCTACATTTGACCAGAATATTCTTCCACTGCTTGGACAGACACTGGATACATTTTCCACATTGACCGGTCAGGTAGAAGGACTGCTAAACGGAGTACCGGCTACTTCTAAGCAGATCAATGATATGCTCGACCAGTTAGAGAGTGGATTGTCAAATACAACTGCCCTCCTTGACAGTACGAAGGAATCTTTAAGTGCCGTAAGCGACAAACTAAGTACAATTCAGACGGATCTGAATGCACTGACAGGCTCTGCTACATACCAAAAACTGCTCTCTCTTGAAGGCATTGATGCAGAATCTATCTCATCATTTATGTCCTCTCCTGTGGAGATTAAAACGGAGACTTATTATGCCGTAGATAATTACGGTTCTTCTATGACACCGTTCTACTCTAATCTTGCAATCTGGGTCGGCGGTATCGTACTGATCGCAATCTTTAAGATGGAAGTGGACAAAGACGAATCCATGCGCGGTTACGGACAGACAACATTATACTTTGGACGCTGGCTCTTATACATGGCAGTTGGTCTTGTTCAGGGATTTATCGTCTGCCTCGGTGATACACTCCTTCCGGGAGTCCAATGCAATCATCCGGCACAATTCATCCTGACAGGAATGGTTTGCTCTTTCGTCTATGTAAATATTATTTATGCACTGTCACTTACATTTAAGCATATTGGTAAAGCGCTCTGTGTTATTCTCGTAATCCTGCAGATTCCTGGTTCTTCCGGAACCTACCCGATTGAGATGACACCAGCCTTTTTCCAGAAACTGCATCCACTCCTTCCATTTACATATGGTGTGAATGCTATGCGTGAAGCAATTGCCGGTTTCTACGGTTCTAACTTCCGCAACGATCTTCTGATCCTGCTCCTGTGCTACGTGCCGATCTCTCTGCTTATTGGACTTGGACTGCGCCCGGCTCTTTCCGGACTGAACCATCTGTTCGACAAGAAACTGGCAGAAACAGAATTTATGATGTGTGAACCTCACGAAGCAGAACTTAGCAGAAGTACACAGCTCTCCATGCTCTTACAGGCATCTCTTTCCATCGAAGACCTTCGCCTTGTAACAGCTGAACGGGCACAGAAATTTGAAAACAATTACCGTAAGATGATTCGCATCGGCTTCCTTGCCATTGCTATCATCCCTCTGATCTTTCTGATCCTGATGTTCAGTCTCGAATCAAAGATTGTATTCCTGACTTTATGGATCATTTCCATCATTGCGATTTCAGTATGGTTGATCGTTGTAGAATACATTCATACAAAATTAGAAGAACAGAAAAAGCTTGCCGGTATGTCTTACGAAGAAATGCTTGAAAACTTCCGTGGAAAGGAGGCGGAATAATTTGAAAAATATTTTTTTAATCCTGAAAAATGATCTGATGAAGATCCAGAAAAATGTCATCGCAATGATCGTTATTATGGGAATCACTGTAATTCCGACTCTTTATGCATGGTTTAACATTTCCGCAAGCTGGGATCCTTACGGAAATACAGGTGCGCTGAAACTTGCAGTTGCAAGTGATGATAAAGGGTATGAAAGTGATCTTATTGCCGTAAAGATCAACATGGGAGAGCAGATCCTCTCTTCTCTGCATAAAAATTCTCAGTTCAACTGGGTTTTTACTGATTCAAAAGATGCTCAAAAAGGTGTAAAATCCGGAGAATATTATGCTGCGATCGTAATCCCTGAAGACTTTAGCCAGAAAATGATGAGTGTCTTCTCTTCTGAAGCTAAGCATCCGGATCTGACTTATTATGAAAATGAAAAAGAAAATGCGATTGCTCCGATCATTACCGGAAAAGGCGCAACGGCTGTCCAGAAACAGATTAATCAGACATTCATTGAGACAATTGCCCAGACCGCACTTGATGCATTTCAGACGGTAGATTCAATCGCAAAGAAGACAGGTGATGATTCTCTGATCAACAATATGAGTAGTAATTTGAATCAGATGGGATCTGATCTTGGGACTGTTGCTGCAACTGTTCAGTCCTTCTCAGACATGACAAACTCTGCAGTTACAATGCTGAACACAACAACAGAATTTCTTCAGGAAACCGGTTCCGGCACAAAAACCAGCCTGAATTCTTTGAAGAATTCTGATTCCGGCATCGATTCATTAACTGCTGCCCTATCCGGAACTACAAGCACGATTTCTGACGCATTAGCACAGAATGCAAGCTTCTACACCGCTGTCTCTGATACTATTGACAAGGCTTTAAGTTCCTACAACTCAGATGCACAGGCGGCAGCAAATGCATTGTCTTCCGTAAGTAGCCGCGTACAGAATGTCATTGACGGGTATAATCAGCTTTCTGCTGCATTATCTGCTATTGCAGACGCCTCCTCAGATTATCCTGAGATTCAGAATGCGATCAATGGAATCAATCAGCAGATTCAGCTGGCAATTGAACGACAGACTGCACTCCGTGATAAAATTAACGGTGCTGCAACTTCAATTACTACAGCAACTGCAAATGCCACTACATTAAAGAGTGAACTTGATAGTCTGATCAGCGAAGCAACCTCTTCTGTCAAAGCAGTCGAGACAACTTACGAACAAAATGTAAAAGGAAATCTTGATAATCTTTCCAATTCATTGAGTTCTACAACAGGTTCTGTTTCCTCTATGCTTGGAAGCCTTGACAGTAGCATTAAAAATATTGCTAACGTTACCGGTTCTGCTTCAAGTGGACTTACAGGACTTCAGACAGCACTTACTAATTCTGCTGCTCTGTTAAAAGAATCTTCTGAAAAGCTGACGGCTGTAGCTGCTAAACTTTCCACCGATGATTCAGAAGGTATGGCTGCCGTAACAAACCTGTTATCCGAAGACTCCGAAACGATTTCATCTTTTCTCTCCTCTCCGGTCAAACTGGATGAGAAAAAGATTTATCCAATTGAAAATTACGGGTCTGCAATGACTCCATTCTACTCCACTCTTGCGATCTGGGTAGGTGCTGTTGTTATGGCTGCCATGCTAAAAGTCACTGTAGCTGATTCTACAAAGAAGAAACTATTCCATCCGAAAGAATATCAGCTCTATATCGGACGTATCCTACTTCTGATCATTATCGGTTTCATGCAAAGTGCACTCATCTGTCTTGGAGATCTTTTCTTCCTTGGTATTCAGTGTAAGCATCCGGTAATGTTTGTACTAACAGGTATGTTCACAAGCTTTGTCTATGTGAATCTGATCTATGCACTGACTGTCTCCTTTGGAGATATCGGTAAAGCAATTGCCGTTGTCCTGATGGTAATGCAGGTTGCAGGAAGTGGTGGAACATTCCCGATCCAGTGTGCACCGAAGTTTTTCCAGGTTGTTTATCCACTTCTGCCGTTCACACACAGCATGAATGCGATGCGTGAATGTATTGCAGGATTCTACGGAACAACTTATGCAGCAGAAATTGGAAAACTGGCAATCTATCTCGTTCCTTCACTGTTGCTTGGACTACTTCTTAGAAAACCGATCATCAAGATGAATGAGACATTTATGGAGAAATTGGAAAGTACGCATCTGATTTAAGATATAAAAAAATAGAAACTCAAATAAATAAGGACGCAAGGAAGTGCGAAGCTTGTTACAGACATCAGCTCTCTCTACCTTGTGTCCTTTATTCTAGTCAGAAGTTTCAGTAAAAACTTCTTAAAAATATATCGTTCTCCTTAAATACCGAAGTATGGTTTTCTGTAAATATACTGACCGTCACCACGATTTCCTTTGAATTCGTTGTTTTCGGCAATAATATTTCCTCTCTGCATTACAAGGTCGATCTTTCCATTCAATGGTGTTCCTTCGTAGGAAGTGTAATCAACTGCTCCGTGCATCATCTCATGTGTCAGTGTCTGTTTTGCATCTGCATCAATAATGATAAGATCTCCATCTGCTCCCGGTTCAATAATTCCCTTCTTAGGATACATTCCGTACACCTTTGCCGGATTTGTACAGGCAACTTCTACCAGCTTGTTGATGCTGATTTTGTTTTTCATTACACCTTCTGAGAAAAGAAGAATCATTCTTTCTTCAACTCCCGGAGCTCCATTCGGACATTTTCTGAAATCATCCTTGCCGTCCTGTTTCTCTTTTGCATAATTGAATGGACAATGATCTGTCGCAACGATCTGAATCTCTCCTGCCTCTAATCCTTTCCACAGCGCATCAAGATCCTGCTGTGTACGAAGCGGTGGAGACATAATATATTTCAATCCATCCGGATCTTTATATCTGTCTTCTGTAAGTGTCAGATACTGTGTACATGTCTCAACAAAAATGTTTTTTTGTCCGTTTCTTCTTGCTTCTTCAACCGCTTCAAGACTTTCCTTACAAGAAAGATGTACAATATACACCGGTGCATCACCTGCAAGCTTCGCAAGATAAAGGACTCTTCTTACAGCCTCTGCTTCTGCAAGATTTGGCCTGCTCTTTGCATGATAGATCGGCGCAGTCTTTCCGGCATCACCATATTCTTTCTTCAGATGCTCTACCACATAATGATTCTCGCAATGGAATGCTGTGATTCCATGCAGTTCTTTCATCTTCTTAAGAACTTCTAAAATACCATCATCATCAATCTTATAGCCATAAGTCATATATACCTTTGTGCTCTGGACTCCGTCATCCATCATTGTCTCAAGCTCATTTAAAATAGACTCGTCTACATGCTGGACTACTCCATGGAATCCATAATCGATAACAGCTTTATCGTCTGCCAGTCCATGATATACATCCAATTGATGATGTAGTGGGCATCCTGCCGGTCCGAATCCCATATGGTCTACGATTGTTGTAGTTCCGCCGCATGCGGCTGCAACAGTACCTGTATAAAAATCATCTACTGCTCTCGCGATTCCGACATCAATATCCATATGCGTATGAACATCAATACCTCCCGGAAGAACATATTTTCCTTTCGCATCGATCACCCTATCTGCATCCCCCAATTTTGCTTCCAGGTTTTTTCCAATACATTCGATCACACCATCCTCAATCAGGACATCTGCTTCATAAGTGTCCTCCGGTGATACGATCATTCCATTTTTTACAAGTGTTTTCATGATACTTCCTTCCACTCCTCTCTTAGTTTCAGTTATACTTCTACCGCAGTCTATGCTTTCCATAGCTGCGGTGATTTTTGTGCCTGATGAGTGCTGTTTCTACCCTCTTTTTGCTGCTTTAATATAGATATAAAGTATGCAAGACCTGCACCGATACTTCCTACTACATATGCTAGGATACCAGATATAATCCTGAGATAGGTCCCAGCAACAATCCAAGCATTCCACATACATTATAAATCAAATCGTACGCACTTGCCAGTGCATTCCACGGTTGAATAAATAAAGAGAGCATTAACTTCTTTCGCAAAGTCATTTTATCTTTCTCCCTCCATACTTTTCTCCATGTCATTCCACCTGTGTTATCATCTTTGCAACATATTCCATTTTTTCACAATCAACAAATGAATAATTCATAACATAAATATTTTCATACTTTTTCTTCTTCTCACTTGAATGATAATAGGATGACAATGCAGCCAGCTTAATTCCTTTGCTCTTCATTTTATCCAGAAATTCTTCTTCACTCAGGTTTGTATCTACTTTCATTAAAAAATGTACTCCTGCATCTTCTTCCAAAATCTTGATTTTAGTTTTCAATGCTCCTTGTAAAAATGCTTCCAGGATCCTGTCTCTTTTCTGCTGATAATAATTTCGCAGACGGTTGATGTGTTTCTCAAATGCACCTGAATTCATAAACTGCGCTAACGTATATTGTTCAAAATTTGATACCGTACAGGAATAAAAAGAAAGTTCTCTGTAAAATCGTTCTGCCAATTCATCCGGTAGCACCATATAACTGATTCGCACTGTTGAACACAAAGTCTTTGAAAATGTATTCATATAAATCACTTTTCCCGATACATCAATGCTCTGAAGTGATGGAATTGGCTTACCATTCAATCTAAGTTCACTGTCATATTCATCTTCTATAATATATCTATCTTTCGTTTTTGTCACCCAGCCAAGTAACTCATAACGTTTACTGATTGGCATTACGATTCCCGTTGGATAATGATGTGACGGAGAACAATGTATCACATTGATTTCTTTTTCTTCCAGTTCTTCTACCTTCGGTCCGTCCTCTTCTATTTCTATATACTCATAACAAGCTCCCATGCTGCGATAAATTTTTGCGATTTTATGATATCCCGGATTTTCAACTGAATATTTCAATTCTTTTCCCAAAAGCTGAATCAAAAGACTGGACAAATATTCTGTTCCAGCACCAATAATGATCTGTTCCGGCCGCACCGTCATGTTTCGGAATGCTTTCAGATAATCCGCAATGCTTTGTCTTAATTCCATTACTCCGCCACACGGTGGATTAAGCATCAATTCAGTCTGATAGTCATTCATTACTGCCCGCATCGTCTTTGTCCAAATAGAAAATGGAAATGCACTCTGTTCCGTCTGATTACTCGTAAAATCTGCGATATAAGCATTCTTTCCACCGGTAAGGTTTAACTTATTGCTGTAAATCCTATTTTCTGATAAACCACTCTCGCTTTTCATTCTATCATCCCGCAGGTCTGCTACATAAAATCCACTCTTTGGAACGGAATAAATATATCCCTCTGCTGCAAGCTGACCATAGGCATTCTCGACAGTGATCACACTTATAGCTAGATTTTTTGCAAGTGCACGCTTTGATGGAAGTTTTTCTCCACTCTTAATTTTCCCTTGAATAATGTCATTCTTGATACATTTATACAAATATTCATAGAGCGTATCTGACCCTATATTTTCAAAATTATATGTCAACATATTTACTTTTTTCTCCACTCTGACCTTTTTGAATATATTAAAACTGAGTATTTTTATATAGTCACTTTGTCATTATACTATTACCTATCGAATTAGTAAAGAAAAGGAGATTTAAAAATGAGTACAAATAATGAACGCTATGAATTGAATAAAAATCTGGCACAGATGTTAAAAGGTGGAGTGATCATGGATGTTACAACTCCGGAACAGGCAAAGATTGCAGAAGCTGCCGGTGCATGTGCTGTTATGGCGCTGGAAAGAATTCCGGCTGACATCCGCGCTGCTGGTGGAGTTTCCCGTATGAGTGACCCGAAAATGATCAAAGGAATCCAGAAAGCTGTTTCAATCCCTGTTATGGCCAAATGCAGAATCGGACATTTTGCAGAAGCTCAGGTACTTCAGGCAATTGAAATCGACTATATTGATGAAAGCGAAGTCCTTTCACCTGCAGATGATGTCTACCATATTAACAAAGAGAGTTTGATGTTCCATTTGTCTGCGGCGCAAAAGATCTTGGCGAAGCACTCAGACGTATCAATGAAGGAGCTTCTATGATCCGTACAAAAGGTGAACCGGGAACCGGTGATATTGTTCAGGCAGTTCGCCATATGCGCAAAATGAACAGTGAAATTTCCAAACTAGTAAGTATGCGTGAAGATGAACTTTTCGAGGCAGCCAAACAGTTGCAGGTTCCTTATGATCTTGTCCTTTATGTACATGAAAACGGAAAACTTCCTGTTGTAAACTTTGCTGCCGGCGGTGTTGCAACTCCTGCTGATGCTGCTCTTATGATGCAGTTAGGCGCAGAGGGAGTCTTTGTCGGTTCCGGTATCTTCAAATCCGGAAATCCGGCGAAACGTGCTGCTGCTATCGTACAGGCCGTTACAAACTATACAGATGCAAAACTGATCGCTGAACTTTCATCTGACCTTGGTGAAGCTATGGTCGGCATCAACGAACAGGAAATTGAACTTCTCATGGCAGAAAGAGGAAAATAAAATGACAATCGCAGTACTTGCCCTTCAAGGAGCATTCATAGAACACGAACAAAATGCTTCAAAAGCTTGGAGTTCATACCATTGAACTCCGACAGGCTTCTGATCTGCAAAAAGATTTTGATGGGATTATCCTTCCCGGCGGTGAAAGCACCGTTCAGGGAAAACTTTTACACGATCTTAACATGTTCGAACCTTTAAAAGAAAAGATTCAATCCGGACTGCCTGTTCTGGCCACTTGTGCCGGAATGATTCTCCTGGCTTCTGACATTGCTGAACAAGACGAAACCTATTTTGAAACCATTCCTATGACAGTCAAACGAAACGCCTACGGTCGCCAGCTTGGAAGCTTTCATACAAATGCTGAAGCAGCCGGTATCGGTGAAATTCCTATGACTTTCATCCGTGCCCCTTTTGTAGAATCCGTTCATGCTGACGCTTCCGGAAACACACCTGAGATCCTCAGTATTGTAGAGAATCGTATTGTCGGAGTGAAATATAAGAATCAGATGGCATTTGCATTTCATCCGGAATTAGATCAGAACACACGGATTCATGAAGCATTTCTAGGGATGATCAGATAGTTATCGCAGCATTCTCCAAGGTCTCGTGCAAGTACAGACTTTGGCTCGTTGCTCGTGTAAATAAAAGAAACCGACAGGATGTTTTCTAAATGAGCTTATCATTTTCATCCTGTCGTATTTCTTTCTTTTACTAGTACTATTAAGCAGGTTTTTTACATTGGTGTTCCAACCTCTATCAGATTTCCATCCAAATCATAAAACGAACAATCTTCTGTCCCCAGCTATGCGTCATCAAACGATTCACAAACTTTATATCCGGATAAAGCTTATCCAGTTTTTCGACAAAAGCTTCGATATTCTTCTCCTCAAAATATAACTCACAGGAATTATTCTCTGAAATGATATCTCTTTCCAGAAAGTTCTTCCAAATTGTTTTCTCCTGAAGAACAAGTCCCTCTGTCAGAATGACATTTTCTTCATTATCAAGTATTACATCAAGTCCAAATAAATCATGATAAAATTTCTTCGATTTCTCGATATCTTCTACAACAATCAAAATATTTCTTAATCTCATACTTCATAATCTCCTTGTGAGGTTTTATACATCTACTTTCCACTCTGCCAGCGGTTTTAGCTCAATCTTTGTTCCGTTTGGAAGCGAAAACCAATGGTCATTGATTGCTTTTACCGGATACGCTTTGATTTTCTCCATAATCTCTGCTTCTGAATCTACTGCAATGGAAATGTGATCATATCCATTTTCTGATGCTGCATTCAGCTCCTCTACTTCGCAAAGCTGGATACCTTCTTTGTACCAGCATTTTCTTCCCGGTTTTTCACCGATTTCTCTCCACATATGCATCTCAAATACATCTTCAAAAAAATGTTGTGCTTCTTCATATAATTTTGTACGAATTGCCGCGTGATCGATTCTTGCCATCCTGACACACTCCTTTTTGCTTATTCTACTACTTATATTACGTTATTTCTTTTTATTTTTCATTATAAACTTAAATTGTTTAACAAAAAAACAGCGCTTTCGCACTGCTTCTCATTCCTGTCTATATTCCATGTACCTTCAAAACTACATACAGTTAAAACCAACATCATCATCCAAACCTATCACTGCTTTGGTTATGCCCTCGACCTATTAGTAACAGTCAGCTCCATGTGTTACCACACTTCCACCTCTGCCCTATCTACCTCGTCGTCTTCAAGGGGTCTTACTAACTTGACGTTATGAGATATCTCATCTTGAGGGGGGCTTCACGCTTAGATGCCTTCAGCGTTTATCCCTTCCCGGCTTGGCTACTCTGCTATGCCTTTGGTAAGACAACAGATACACCAGCGGCCAGTCCATCCCGGTCCTCTCGTACTAAGGACAGCTCCTCTCAAATATCTTACGCCCACGCCGGATAGGGACCGAACTGTCTCACGACGTTCTGAACCCAGCTCGCGTACCGCTTTAATGGGCGAACAGCCCAACCCTTGGGACCTACTTCAGCCCCAGGATGCGATGAGCCGACAT